>JAAUYI010134908.1_pt1 | contig 24807 bp, 24 predicted proteins | sample 7278041 | NCBI WGS metagenome assembly JAAUYI01 (sample SAMN14350216, study PRJNA611818) | marine sediment metagenome | isolation source: surface marine sediment (0.6m) | place: French Polynesia: Moorea | collected 2018-08
ATTCGACTTTAATTATCGCGGATAGATTTTTCCCTAGCTCTCAATTATGCAGCAATTGCGGTTATCGGCAGAAAATGCCCCTCAAGGTCAGGAGCTACGATTGCTCCCGTTGTCGTACTAGGTGCGACAGAGATTTAAATGCCAGTTTGAATCTGGAAAATTATCATGCAATCCAAGCGGGAGTCGATTCCCGACAGCACTGGGTAGCGCACCAAGACAGCGGTTGGCTTGACCGCTTTAAGATCTGTGGATGGGGTGCTGCCGACAGTCCCGTGTGAAGCAGATAGTAAACACCAAGCTAGCTTGTCTAGCTTTGGGTAGGTTTTATAAAGCAGGTAGGTTACTTTTGTGAAAGAATTACCTTCTAATCGAGAACAGATCGATGTGCAAAGAAATATTAACGTAGCTGCTGCGATCGAGGCAGTTTTTGGTTGTAAATGGTCGCTAGGAATTTTGGGCTTGATTCGTCGCGGTATTTGTCGCCCCAGCCAGATCGAAAGACAATTAGAAGGCTTGACACCTAGAGTAAAAAATTATTATTTCCGTCGCATGATGAACTTGGGTATCTTAGAAAAAATTGTTTTTCCTGAAGTCCCACCTCACGTAGAGTATCGATTAACAGAATTTGGACGGCGTTTTTTACCTATTCTCGATTCTATTGAGGAACTACAGAGAGAATTAGAAGCAGAAACAGAATAAGCAATGTGAAATCACTAATGCGATCGCCAATTCAGTCTTTCCCTAAGATCGAGTAAAATATAGTCGAACCTAGTTAAACCATTTTTTCAATGATTGCCATTGATTTAAGTTGGCAGCTTACTCATATTGCACAGTTTGTCATGTCAACTCGATCGTAGTATTTTCTACGATCGAGTTGACATTAGGATAAATGATAAGAAAAATTTTTAATTGCTAACTTTTAACTTTTGCGCAGATGTAACCTGTTGCGTCTCTACTTTTGATCTTTCAACTGCGATCGCTGCTTGTTGCCATATTTTAGTTAATTCAGTGGTTGAATAATTAGCAATGGGTAATGTTGGGCTTTCTTGTTCAAGCAATAAACTATTCTTAATAGCTGCCTTCAGAATAGGTCTGCCTAATTTTGTTAGAGCAGGAATAAGCAAGGAACTTGCTGCGATCGCGCTTAATCCTACTAGAGCAACAGGATTATTCCCACCACCATCTTCGACAATTTCTTTCAAGTGAAAGGAAAGTACCGATTTATCCCAATGAATTAATGACATAGTTTCTTCCTCAAGGGCGATCGAGATTAAGAATTAGAGCAGTATTTCAGTTAATTGGGGTCTAAGCTCTTTTGCTTAATCAGAAAATTAACATTAGCTTTTCTGATTGTTCAAGAAATATTATCTAAATCTGACTATTATTAATGATAATAAATTTCAATTAATTGTCAATAGCCTAAAAATACACTCTTCGATTCAGAAAAGTTGTTAGTTGGGGAAAGCGTGGGAAGATAAGGAAGCAGAGGGGCAGAGGAGATAGGTAACGTCAGTTCGGGTTAAGAAAGTTAATTTGTTTTGTTGAATGGACAATGGACAATGGACAATGAGTATTTCAAGCGTTTATGTGACAACGCAATAATTAGTGTTTCAGCTTATCCCGAACTCAGGTTAGGGAGGAAAATCTATTTTCTCTATTACCTATTACCTACTACCTACTACCTTACTTCCTTAGACCTTAGCTTTTTCCAGCATTAACTTAGAACGTCTGACATTTTCGGGAATAGTAACGGGATAATCTCCTGTAAAACAAGCCGAACAAAAACTATTAGGATTTTCCCCTGTTACTTTCAACATACCTTCCCAACTCAGGTAAGTTAGAGAATCAACTCCAATTCGTTGTTCGATTTCTTGAACAGATTTAGTCGCAGCAATAAGTTGCTCTTGATTATCAGTATCAATACCATAAAAGCAAGGATGAGTAACAGGGGGAGAAGAAATCCGCATATGTACTTCTTTCGCGCCTGAATCCCGCAGTGCTTTGACAATTTTTTTGCTTGTTGTACCCCGTACAATAGAATCATCGACAATGATTACTCTTTTATCTGCTAAGACATCTTTCAGGGTATTCAATTTCATTTTGATCCCAGACTCTCGCATACCTTGAGTTGGCTGAATAAAAGTACGTCCAACGTAACGATTTTTAATTAAACCTTCTCCGTAAGCAATGCTAGAGGCGCGAGAAAACCCAATGGCTGCGGGTATTCCTGAATCTGGCACTCCAATAACTACATCCGCCTCTACATAAGATTCTTGTGCTAGTTGTTCTCCCAATCGTAACCGATAGGTATACAGAGTTTCATCATGCATAACACTGTCAGGACGAGCAAAATAAATCATCTCGAAGATACACAGCTTTTTAGCTGGTTTTTCCGCCCAATGGAAAGAAGCTAGTCCTTCGTCTGTAATCCAAACTAATTCTCCTGGTTCTACATCCCTGAGATATTCTGCACCAATAATATCTAAACCACAGGTTTCTGAAGCTAAAACGTATCGAGTTTTTTCTCCTTCTAATGTACCAATGACTAGAGGGCGAATACCATGAGGGTCTCTTGCTCCTATCATACCAGCAGGAGTGCCGATTACTAGACTATAAGCACCATTACACATCTTAAAAGCACTGATAGCTGCCTCTAACCACTCTTTGCCTTTATCTACCTGATCGGCAACAGCTAAGGCGATCGCTTCAGAATCAGTAGTAGTAAGAAAACAGCGATCTTGCTGAATTAGCTTTTCTCTTAATTCTAAGGTATTAACTAAATTACCATTATGAGCTAGAGCTAAAGAACCCAAACGAGTTTTGACTATTGCTGGTTGGGCGTTGACTTTCAAACTAGAACCAGTTGTAGAATAGCGAGTATGACCTACCGCTAAATAACCTGGTAATTGTTGAAGAATGTCTTCATTAAAGACTTGAGACACTAAGCCCATATCTTTGTAGCAATATACCCTCTCTCCTGCAAAAGTAGCAATTCCTGCAGATTCTTGTCCTCGATGTTGCAAGGCATACAAACCAAAGTAAGCTAATTTAGCTACATTTTCTCCTGGGGCATAAACACCAAATACACCACAAGCTTCTTCTGGTTTATCTGGTTTGTGGTTCACTGGTTCTTGAGCATTAGCTGAAAGATTTTCCAGGGAATAGAGAGACTGATTGGGCATTACTAGAATTTAGCTCCTCTTAACAGTACTAGTGTATTTAAAAATAATTGAAACCTTACATTCAATATCGATAATCGATCGAACAACCGTTGATAAAAGCTTGGGTAGGGTAAGTAAATTATTGTAGGGGAGTTGACTACCAATGGCACTACTGCACTTAATTATTAAACAGCTATTAAACATTTAGCCTGCGGGCGATCGCCTCAGACCAAGAAATCCTGACTTCGTTAATCTTAACATTAATTAATGATAATTTTTTCTTAGTCAAAATTTTTAAGGACGATTTTAGGGTAGTAACTTTACCAATTTTTTGCCAATTATTAGGCAAATTTTCTTCTAGATAGTTTTCCCAAGTTGCCGTGATGTCTGGGTTAACGGAAACAATAATTCTGCTTGGTGCTTCCCCAAAAAGAATTTCATCTAAGCGTATAGAAGTATTTTCTTCTAAAAATACTTCTGCACCCAAATTATTACCCAGACAAGATTCTGCTAAAGCAACTGCTAATCCTCCTTCGCCACAGTCATGGGCAGAGTTGATCCATTCTTGACGAATACCATAACGGCAAGCAGTTTGGACCTTTCGTTCTAGTTCAAAATCTACAATCGGGGGTTTACCAGCAACAGTGTTATGGATGGTAGCAAGGTATTCTGAGGCAGCTAATGTAGGTATGATGGATTGAGAAAAACCTAATAAATAGATAATATCCCCTTCATTTTGCCAGGATTGCCCACAAATTTTAGTAATATCGGAAATTAACCCTACCATGCCAATCACAGGTGTAGGATAAATTGGCTGAGGATTACCTTCTGAATCAACAGTTTCATTATATAGAGATACATTACCCCCAGTAACAGGAGTACTCATCTCCCGACAAGCTTTGGCAACACCACGACAAGCTTCGGCTAGTTGCCAGTAGCCTATCGGTTTTTCTGGGCTACCAAAATTAAGATTATCAGTAACAGCTAGAGGTTCAGCCCCCACACAACTTAAATTACGGGCTGCTTCCGCTACGGCAGCTTTTGCCCCTTCGTAGGGAGAAAGATAAACATAACGAGAATTACAATCGGTAGTAGCAGCTACCCCAATATTACAGTCAGCAGGTTTAGCATCGATAGGACGTACCCGAATTACAGCTGCATCTGCACCACCAGGTAAAAGAATAGTGTTATTTTGGACTTGATGATCGTATTGACGATATACCCACTGTTTAGAAGCAATAGTAGGGGTATCTAATAACTGTAATAACATCTCGTTCCAAGTTTTATATACGCCCTCAACAAATAGTCCTTCATAGTCACAAGCGGGTAAAGAATCTTCTGTCCATTGCCAAGCTTTTTGGGCATATTCGGGAGGTTCTGGTAATAATTCTCGATGATAGATAGGAGTATCATCCGCTAAAGCTGTGGCGGGAATTTCGGCTGCTATACCTCCTTGGTATAAAATTCTGACAATGGGTTCTTTAATTACTTCCCCTGCGACTACGGCATGAAGTCCCCAACGGTGAAAGATATTAATTAATTCTTGTTCCCTACCTTTTTCGGCAACAAATAACATTCTTTCTTGAGACTCAGAGAGGAGATATTCATAAGGAATCATGCCTGTCTCTCTATTGGGAATTAAGTCTAAATCTAATTCAATGCCTACATCTCCTTTGGCTGCCATCTCCGAAGTAGAACAAGTAATTCCTGCTGCCCCCATATCTTGGGCTGCTACTACCGCACCAGTTTTAAACGCTTCTAAGCAAGCTTCCACTAAAGATTTTTCTAAAAAAGGATCGCCTACTTGCACCGCAGGGCGATCGTCCATAGAATCATCTGTAAGTTCCGCACTGGCAAAACTTGCCCCTCCCATTCCATCTCTACCAGTAGTCGAACCCACATACAAAACAGGATTACCAATCCCTGATGCCCCAGCTTTGACAATTTCTTTGGTTTCCATCAAACCCAATGCCATAGCATTAACCAGAGGATTGCCAGTATAAGCAGGATCGAAGTATATTTCTCCTCCTACTGTGGGTACACCAATACTATTTCCATAGTGAGCTATACCTTCAACTACGCCTTGAAATATGCGTCTGGTTCTAGCATCTTCTAAGTTACCAAAACGAAGAGAGTTTAAAATGGCGATGGGACGCGCACCCATAGTAAAGATATCTCTGAGAATACCACCAACTCCTGTGGCTGCACCCTGAAAGGGTTCGACAGCAGAAGGGTGATTATGGGATTCAATTTTGAAAGCTAGTTGTAAACCATTACCTAAGTCTACTACCCCAGCATTTTCTCCAGGCCCGACGAGAATGCGATCGCCTTCTGTGGGAAACTGAGATAGTAAGGGTCGAGAATTTTTATAACAACAATGTTCCGACCACATTACCCCAAACATTCCCAACTCTGCTTTATTGGGATGACGACCTAATCTTTTGACAATTTCTTGATATTCTTCTGGCTTAATACCTTCTGCTGCAATTTCTTCAGGCGAAAAAGGAGTAGTTTCAGTCATGGCAACCCGATTGAGATGAGACAGGGTTTATTGTAGCTATTGTTGGGCTGGTTAGAGAATTTTTTTAGAGATTTTCTTAAGTTCAACAAAATCTTATTTCGTAATTAAAAATTTTTGTTGATTTAGATCGTTGCCAAGGATATTTAAAAATGCCAGCTTAGTTATAATCAGGTCAATTCAATCTTAAATATTATGACAAATACTTCTCCTCAAACTCTAGAAAGTTTAATTAGCGTTTGCGCTGATAGCGATAATTTTCATGCTGTAATCTCGAATCTGCAAAGTTTACATCAGTACTTGCAGCATAACTCTTCCCCTCGATGTGAAGATGATTATTTAAAGCTCATGGCACACCTGCTGGAGAATTATCTCGATACACCAAAGCAATTATTTTTACGTCAATATTTAGGAGAAATGATTGCTCGTCAAGCTCAAGATGACTATTCAGCGCAATACTTTAAGCAGCGATTTACTAATGCCGAGATATTAGATTTGCTGAAAAACCACCGTAAATTAACTGGGAGAAGGCTTATATTAACTAGTGTTGATTACGATCGCCAAAAATTCAAAGTCAAAACTTGTTTAGCTTAAAATTGAGCCTCAGCTTTAGTTTTTACTCTATCCCTTGTTGATTACAGTGCCACTCTTGGGAACTCTATCAGTATAGCTTTAGCTTTGTTTAAATTTGCAGTAATTTACAATGGTTACAATTCTGATTGTCGATGATAGTAATAGCTTGAGACAAGCATTTTCATCAATTCTCACTCCCCTCAAGATGAAAGTCCTACTAGCAAATAATGGGAACCATGCTATTCAGATGCTAGGACAACATACTCCTGATTTAGTGATCACAGACTTGATTATGCCGGAAATGAATGGCTATGAATTATGTCGCTGGATCAAAAATAATCCCTCTACACAGACTATACCAGTGTTAATGTGTTCGACAAAAAGCGAAGAATTTGACCGTTATTGGGGAATGAAACAAGGCGCAGATGCTTATATGACTAAACCCTTTCAGGCAGCAGAATTAATCACTACAGTTCAACAGTTACTAGAAATAAGTCAGAGCAGATAAGTAGGTGGGTGCAATTAATTATCAAACGAGTGAGGGCAGAGGAGCGGAGAAGGAATAAAACTTTTCTATCTTATATTTAGGACTTGCTGAATAAAAGTGTAAGGCAAATCAGATAAGGGTTTGAGAACCTTTTTTGCTTAAATAAGTGCAAGGTTATAACCTCTAGAAGCCCAGAACCATTGCTTTAAATTTCTACCTAATACCTAACACCTAATACCTAACACCACCGAGAATTATAACTTTTTCAGCAAGCCTTATTTAATTCTGCCTAGCTACTTAAATTTTTTTTAGGTGAATCCAAATTAAAAGTTTGTGCGTATAAATAAACAGACATAATCACACAGATTTAAGACTGTGAATTTAGAATATCGTGATTCATTGCCATCAAGTAATACTGACCTAAATTATCAAAAAACTGATGAAGAGATTTTTGAGTTGTTTCAAAAAGGGAATGTAGATGCCTTGGGAGTGATCTACGATCGCTATGGATTGTTAGTTTACCGTCTGATATATCGGATGTTAAATAATTCTCAAGAAGCGGAAGATTTAACTCAGGAGATTTTTATCAGTCTGCAGAAAAAACCTAACTACAACCCTCAGAGAAGTTCATTTTACACCTATTTAATGATGATAACGCGATCGCGTACTATCGATCGTCTACGCTCAAAGCGTTATCATAGTAGTTTTTTGCTTAAAAAAGACAAAATAAAAGACTTAATCGATCGACAAAATCATGTTAATCCTCTGGAAATGGCAACTATAGATGAGAGAGCAAATCAAGTTAGAAATGCCCTGAACAATTTATCTTTTAACCAGCGTCGAGTTTTAGAACTATCGTATTATGAAGGATTGAGTCAATCGGAAATTGCCGAACGCTTAAATCTACCTTTAGGAACAGTAAAAACTCATAGTCGGAGAGGATTACTAAAACTTAAAAAGAATCTACAAGATTTAGTTGATTAAAAATGACTAATAACCATGACTCTCAAAAATTAGACGAAATCCTAGCAGGATATGTTCTCGGCAATCTTGATGAAGTAGAACTTGCTTGGCTCAATCAAGAGTTAGCTACCAATCCACAATTAAAGGAGAAAATAAAACAATTAGAAGCGACTTTAACCCTAATACCTTATAGCTTGCCAGATGATATTCCCAATGCTTATTTAAGAAGCAAAATCTTAGCTAAAGCTCGACCAAAAGATTATAAATTTAATCGCTTTAACCGCTTAATTTGGATTGTTAGTGCAGCTACTATGTTTAGTACTCTGTGGTTAGGAATTAATAACTATAGTTTGCGCAGACAAATTGCTATCAAGAATAATGAGGTACAACAACATCAAGAATTAATCGCTCTATTGCGCAAACCTAATAATCGGCTAGTCTCTTTTCAAGGATTAGATAATTTACCGCAAGCGTCAGGAAGTTTGTTTATCATTCCTGAAGAAAAAAAAGCTATTTTAGCTTTACAGAATTTAGAACCATTGTCAGGAAAACAAGTATATCGTTTGTGGGCAATATCCCAGGGCAAAAAAACTGGTTGCGCTAATTTTACTCCTGACGAAAAAGGCATAGTTTACTTGCAATTATCTAACGATGCTTTAGATGATGCTAATTCCTTACTAGTTACGGTTGAACCCAAAGCAGATACTCTACAACCTCAAGGTAATCCTATTTTGACTGGTTCTTATTCTCTCTGAATTTAACATCAACCAATGAAAAAAATTCCTCGCGTAGTTATTATCGGGGCTGGTTTTGGTGGTTTACAAGCTGCCCAATCTTTGGCTACCACAGAAGTAGAAGTTATCTTAATCGATCGCCATAACTATCACACTTTTGTTCCCTTATTGTATCAGGTAGCAACGGCACAGTTATCTCCCGAACAAGTCGCTGTACCCATTCGTACCCTCTTACGAAAAGCTAAGAATGTTCGTTTTCTGCAAGCAGAAGTTCAACAAATCGATTTTGTAGCTAAGGAAATTAAAACTTATAATCACACTCTTATTTATGATTTCTTGGTTTTAGCTACAGGTACTCAGAGTCAGTTTGGGGAAATTCCCGAGGCAAAAAATTATGCTTTTCCCCTAAAAAATCTCTCTCATGCTATCAATCTTCGTCATCATCTTTTGTCCTGTTTTGAGCAAGCAGAAACAGAAACAGATTGGCAAAAAAGAAGGCAATTACTAACTATTTCTATTGTGGGTGGTGGAGCTACAGGAGTAGAGTTGGCAGGGGCTTTAAAAGAGTTAATAACCAAGGTATTACCGAGAGATTACTCCAATATAAATCCTGAGGAAATTACTATCATTCTAATTCAGTCTGGCGATCGCTTGCTAACAGAATTGCCTAAAGCTTTAGGAGACTATACTGTTAAGAGACTTCGTCGCCTGGGAATCAAGGTGATGTTGCAATCTAGAGTATCTCAAGTCAGGGAAGATGGCATTGAGCTTGATGATGGTACTTGGATACCTACCTCTACTGTAATTTGGGCTGTAGGAGTAAAAGCAGCAATTCCCAAAAGCTTCCCTTATATTCCCACAGGAAGACAAGGAAAAATAATTGTTTTACCAACTCTTCAAGTTGCTGAATATCCAGAGGTTTTTGCTATTGGCGATTTAGCTAAAGTTAATTGTCAGGGTAAGTCTTTGTCTGGAGTTGCACCAGAAGCTTTGCAACAAGGAGTATATGTTGCTCGTGCTATTAGACAACAGCTTCAAGGGCAAAAAATTACACCTTTTAATTATTTCAATAAAGGCAGATTAGCAATTATCGGCTGCTATTCAGGAGTAGGGCAAATTGGAGTGGTTAAACTTACTGGTTTTTTACCTTGGTTGTTTTGGTTAGCTGTCCATTGGGTTTATTTTCCTGACTGGCGCAATCGTTTAATGATTCTATTGACTTGGTTTCATAACTATTTTACAGGAGATCGTTCTGTGCGCTTAATTTTAAGATCGCCCCAATCCCAAGGTTTAAGCTTGTCAACACGAATATGTAATTAATTTCAATTAACAACTAATAATTTTAGAGAATTAAATCATGAATACTACTTTTTCTAACAACAAGTTCCCAACTTACGCTTTATTAATTTTACGCATTTTACTAGTAGCAATTTTTCTCTGGCATGGTTTGCCAAAAGCAATTTTTTGGTCAGCAGCAATGTCTAAGTTTGTCGGTTTTGGATTGCCTGGGTTTCTTGGACCTATAACGGGTATTGTGGAAGTAGTTGCTAGTGTTTTGCTGCTGTTTGGTCGTTACTGGAGAACGACAAATTTAGTTTTATTATTTATTATGGCTGGAGCGATCGCTACTGTTCAGCTACCTAAATTTCTGGCAGATATTAATGACGTTGCAGGGCTAGAAAGAGATTTATTAATGATGGTTGGACATTTAACTTTACTAGCTTTTAATAATACAAAGTCGGAAACTAAATTAACCGATGCTGATAGATTAGGTGATCCATCGCAGGTTTCTAAACAAGCTAAATCATTTGAGTATTGATCTTAGAAAGATTAACCATTTTTTTTCAAAATCCTGCTAATTTCTTGGATTACTTTTTGGCTTTGCCAATAGCTACCATGAGCTTTACCTCCTCTTAATAAAGCTAAGGTTGTCTGATTAATTGGTTGGCTTACAACACTAAATGAATTGGGTTCTGAGCTAATTAAATCCTGAAAATCGATGTATTTTTCCTCATTATCTACTATCTCTTTCATTAATTGTTCTAGGGGAAAAGCAATCGGATCTCCTGGATGAATGAAATTTCTCCAGGGCAGCTTTTCTCCGTTTCTGGCTTGATAAAGATTATTTAATAGCTCTTGCAATCTTGGTGTAATATCATGACTACTACTATCAGGGTTGGATCGATCGGGGTCGAAATTAACATTAGTCAGACTAAAAATAGCGATCGGTGAACCCATAGTATTAATACTACCTAATTGGATTCCTTGATGAATGCTGTCATCTTTTCCTGATAAGCCAAAAATACAGTCTCTAATATCCATAACATCTTCATAACCAGGCACTTCTGGCTCGTCCCAACGAGGAGCAAACAAAATGTCAAAGAGAATAACTGTACCCCAACTATGAGTAACTAAGTGTAAGCAATCATCTGGTTGAGCATGTTGCAGAATTTGAAGAGCATCTTGTTTTAATCTTTGGACAACTTTATAACCAACATGACGACTTATGTAAAGTGCAGCATCTCCAGCAAATTGTAGTAACTGCTGTTCGCGGAAGTTTCTAAACCACATTTCATCCCACAGAGGGGAAGCTTGTAATTTTTCTAATAGCTTTGTCTCTGATGGTTCATTGACATCACCCCAGTACAAGGGTATATCAACAAAGTTTAGAGACTGAGATTTTATACCTTCAATTAGGTCTTTAGCGTAGTCAGGACTTTCTCTTCTGTCGCGGGTACTTACTCCGTGTATAAATAAAATATAGTCAGTAGCCATATACTTATCTCCTAAGTATTTAAATTCTTAAGTAGTCGTGCAAGATAAATTACCTACTTGAGTCTAGGCAACAGGCAAGAGGAAATTAGAAATGTGTAACTAATTGTGCTTAAGTACTTAAGCATATTTCTGTTGATAAAGTTCTTTTTCTTCTAATCGATCGCTAGACAAATCAAATTCACTACTCTCAGTAATTAAAGTATCCAGTTTGAGAAATAGAAAAATAGCGGACTATTAGAGCTTTTAAGAGTTATTTTAGGCTTATATTTTATTAATACGAGATTTATTTTGTTTTATGCAAAATAATTTTTTAAGCTGCTTATGTTTACCAAGTTTAAATCCCAAATTGTTCAGACTAGCCAAGCTGCAATTAAGACAGTAGTAGGTGGAACAGGAAAACCGCTACTGTTACTCCATGGTTATCCGCAAAACTATTTTATGTGGTACAAAATTGCTGACAGGTTAGCACAAGATTTCACAGTTATTGCCACAGACTTAAGAGGTTACGGGGATAGTTATGCACCGCAAGGTAAAGCAGATTCTAGTAACTATGCTAAAAGAGTTGTGGCTCAAGACCAAGTAGAAGTAATGTCCCAATTAGGCTACGAAGAATTTTATTTAGTGGGACACGATCGCGGTGGTAGAGTAGCTCATCGTTTAACTCTCGATTATCCTGAAAAAGTCAAAAAATTAGCTGTATTAGATATTGTCCCTACCTATGAACTCTATACTACAGCCGATCGAGAATTTGCCACAGCTTACTATCATTGGTTTTTTCTGATTCAACCTTTTCCTCTACCAGAAAAACTAATTAGTGCCGATCCAGAATACTTTTTACGCAGTTGTTTAAACAATTGGAGTAAAGTAGCTGATGCTTTTACTACCGAAGCTTTAACTGAATATTTACGCTGTTTTAAAAAGCCAGAGGTTATCCACGGCACTTGTGAAGATTATCGCGCCTCTGCTGCGATCGATCTCATTCATGATGAACAAGATTTAGACAAAAAAGTAACTTGCCCTTTGCTGGTACTTTGGGGAAGTAGGGGTATTATTGGCAAAAAATATGATGTCTTAGGAAGTTGGAGAAAAAGGGCAAGTAATGTTAATGGTAAAGCGATCGACTGTGGTCATTTTTTACCTGAAGAAGCTCCAGATAATACTTATTTAAGTCTCAAAGAATTTTTAAATGAGTAATAAAGAAGCTTATACGAGAAATATTAGAACCCTAAGAGCTTTTACGCCATAAATAGCGTGGCTTCAGAGCCATACTATTTTGGTGATTTTTGAGAACATCGAGAAAAGCGAAAACGGCTGGAGTGTGTAAAGCGTTTTTCATAACGGCTGCTTCAATAATTCTTTCTAAAGGAACAGGCAAAGAATATACTTGGAGTTGTTCTGGGACAGGTTCGGCAGCAAGTCGAGGCATAATTGCTGCGCCCAAGCCTTGCATAGCCATACTGATTATGGTTGAATCTTGTTTCATTTCGTAAGCAATGTTTACTGGGTATTTTGAACGCTGTAAATGTTTACGAATTGTTGTCGAGCAGCTATCAACAGCCGAGATAATTAGAGGATAGGTTGCTAATTGTTTCCAAGTTATTTGTGTCTGGTGTAATTTTGAGCTACGAGGTAGCAACACCACATATTCATCCCTAAAAATTTCCCAAGTCTCTAACTCCTCAGAACAGGGTAAATGAACTAAACCAATGTCTGCTTGCCCAGAACGTAAAATACTTTCTTCTTGAGTATGTTCATCAACTTCAATCACACTTACTGTAATTAAAGGAAACTGACGACTAAACTGAGCAATTAGTGCCGGTAGTATATGAGTTGCAGCACTACGAAATGATACGAGTCTGACGTTTCCTCCTTTTAAACCTTTCGTTCGATCGGCTTCTGTTGCTATTTTATGTAACAAGTCCAATACTTGTCGGGCTGGCAAAATTAAACGTTCTCCGACAGGAGTAAGATATGCTCCATTTCGACCTCGATGAAATAAAATTACTCCTAATTCTGTTTCTAAGGTGGCGATCGCATGGCTGACTGCTGACTGGGAAATCCTTAGGTGTAAAGCAGCCTCACTAAAATTTTGATAATCTGCCACTGCAACTAGGGTTCTTAACTGTGAGATTTTCAGTTTGTAGGGATCGATCATATTCATAAACCTAATTATCAATCTCTGAGGAATATCTCGATAAAATTTTCAACCTTTTTTGCTAGAAATTATGGAAAAAGCTAGCTTGAGGTTGCAATATTCAAGTATTAATTTTATTCATGTTTACCATGCATACATTGCTTTGTTTATTGGAAATTAAATAGTTAGAGTTTATTTATCGTCAACAAAAATATTCCAAATCTTAACAAAAAAACTCAAATAATGGAAATTTTTTTTACAGCTATAAGCTTCTAAAATCATCTAAGTGTTAGGTGGAAATAAGGCGATAATATTTGTTCAAGTTTTTTGGACGAATATATTGTTTTGGGCATTCTTAGTTTAAATTTACAATACTTTTTTTTGCAAAATAGCTGTCAAGAAAAAACCGATCTGAATCTTTGATTTTCTAAGATTTTGTTGATTGTTTCTATTTAATATCGTTAACTTTGCGAATATTTATTATTACTTAAAAAATTGCTACTCTTTCAAGTCAATATCTAGTTAATCCATTAGAGAGTATTTATTTGAGTAGTTGACATCACAGCTATTTACTAGTTGTCGTTTCCTTAATGAAGAGGATTAACTATGAAAATTATGAGCTTTATTGTCAGTATCTTTAAAAGTATTGGACGTAGTTTGGTAGCAAGCAATGTCGAACCTCAAATTAAACATAAGCGCGATCGCTACGGTAATGATTATTGGCAGGTTTACGATTCCACTATTAACAAATCCTATAGTTTTGGTTCAGAACAAGATGTAAGAGCCTGGATTGAAAATCGTTATCACAGCTTCTAAAAATACTATCGGTAAATTATCTAAATTAGGAGGAAAAAATAAAATGAAGTTTTCTCAATCTAATGCTGATTTATTAGGTTTTACCAACACCAAAGTTTGGAAGTGGTTTAAGGAATTTGGGAAATTTAGCCTATTCTATGGAAATTATCTAGCAAGTTTACATGCTCATGCCAAATCTTCCCAGTAAAACAGTAAACCTTGTAAGGTGGGCAAACTAACTTTCAACTCAGCAGGGCAATTAAAAACTAATTTTGCCCACCCTACTTTTTAGGTACTCATACCAAATCTCCAAAGTAAACAGTGAAATTGTAAATTAGGACACATTGTTAAATCGTGAGGGTGAACGCTCGCCGTTTACCCTTACTAATTTTCTGATAAATCAAGAATTAAAGCCGAATGTTTAGTAGTATAAAAACAGCTTTTACATAATTGATGAAGCTACCGCTACTGATTTTAATCGGCAATGACCAATATAACTAATAACTACTATCCTAATTCTTACGCTCTACAGAAAATAATTGGCGATCGCCTTGCTACTACACCAGAAAACAGAATTACTTTTGCTGAATATATGAACTTGGTTTTATACCATCCTCAGTACGGATATTATAGTTCTGGCATAGTAGAAATAGGCTCTACAGGAGATTTTTTTACTTCTTCTTCTTTAGGAGAAGATTTCGGACAACTCTTGGCAAGTCAGTGGTGGGATATATGGCAAACTATGAACTGTACCGTTCCTTTTAGTATCGTAGAGATGGGCGGAGGAAATGGTAGAACAGCTTATGACATCTTAAAGTACTTACAAACTTTTTATCCTGATTTTAGTCAAGTAATAGAATATATTTTAATTGAAGAATCGCCAGAATTAATTCAAGTACAACAAGAGACATTAAAGAGTTTAGAAGAGATTAATATAACTTGGAAAACTTGGCAAGAAATCCCAGATGACTCTGTAGTTGGTTGTTTTTTTTCTAATGAACTGGTTGATGCTTTCCCTGTGCATTTAGTTAGCGTTAAAAACAGTAAATTACAAGAAATTTATTTGACTAGAGAAGAAGAAAAAATAATAGAAACTTACGGGGAAATTTCCACACCTAAGTTACAAGATTATTTTGATTTCGTTGAGATTGATTTATTAACTAAAGACTATCCTGAAGATTATCGAACAGAGGTAAACTTGGCTGCCTTAGATTGGCTATCTACTGTCGCCAATAAACTACACAAAGGATATATTTTTACTATAGATTACGGTTATCCTGCTAGTAAATACTATCACCCCCAAAGATATGAAGGGACACTAAAATGCTACTATCAACATCGTCACCATAATAATCCTTATGTTAATCTTGGCTATCAAGATATTACTGCCCATGTTGACTTTACCGCTCTAGAAAAACAGGGAGAATTATGTGGATTGGAAAAGATTGGTTTTACTCAACAAGGGATGTTGTTAATGGCATTAGGACTGGGCGATCGCCTTAATCAACTTTCTAGTGGTAAGTATGATATACAGGAAGTTTTTCGCCGTCGAGATGCCCTCCACCAACTAATCGATCCTACGGGTTTAGGGGGATTTGGAGTGTTAATTCAAGGCAAGCAATTACAACAACAAGAGAAATTACTCAAAGGTTTAACTATTCCTCCAATGGCTTAAATTAGTTATCAGTAGAAACCTAATTATGTTTAAACCAATTACTCATGTCATCTTCGATCTCGATGGATTGTTATTAGATACCGAATCTTTAAATGAAAAAGTTAATCAAGAAATTGTTCAACGTTACGGCAAAAATTTTGATACCTTCGTGAAGCTAAAAATTGCTGGTAGAACAACTGTAGATTCAGCAAAAATTGTCATTGATTTATTAAATTTGCCTCTAACTATAGAAGAGTATTTACAAGAGCGAAATAAACTTCTTTATCCTTTATACTCTCAAGTAAAACCTCTACCAGGAGCAATTAATCTTACTCAAAATCTTTATCAACAGGGAATTCCTCAAGCGATCGCGACTAGTTCTTCTCTTCATAATTTTGAGATGAAAACTACTCATTATCAAGAATGGCTAGAGTTATTTACGGAAGTAATTGTAGGAGACGATCCTGCTATTGAGAAAGGTAAACCTGCACCAGACATTTTTTTACTGGCAGCACAACGTTTGAATGCTTCTGTTGAAAATTGTTTAGTCTTTGAAGATTCTTTAGCTGGTATGCAAGCTGCATTATCAGCTAATATGTCTGTCATAGCAATTCCTCCTCTTGATTTCGATCGATCTTTATATCAAGATGCTGACCAAATACTTGATTCTTTAAGCGAATTTAAACCCCAATTGTGGCATTTGCCTGAATTTGACTAAATCTAATCTAAGCAGTATATTTTAATAGCAATTAAGTGAAATTACTTAGTTTTCGATCATTTTTGCCAATTGTTAAAATACGAAGAAAAGTACAAAGATTAGATGAAGAATATTGCAAAGATTAGATGAAGAGATTATGAAATTAATCTAATCATGTAAAGATAATATTAGTGACAGTAAATCATGATTGCATCACTATCAACTCGGTAATATAGTACTAGGAAGTGCGTCCTTAAAGGTGCGCTCCTTTTTTTTTGAGCATAGTTATTAATTCCTAATTCTCTCTGCTGTCCGTAAAATTTGTCCTGCTAAAATGGCTGCACCAAAACCATTATCTATATTTACTACTCCAATTCCCGCAGCACAAGAATTTAACATGGTTAATAAAGGAGCAACACCAGCAAAACTAGTTCCATAACCCACACTAGTAGGAACACCAATTACAGGACAATCTGCCATTCCTGCTACTACACTAGGTAATGCTCCTTCCATCCCCGCTACGACGATTAAAACATCAGCTTCATAAATAATCTCTTTGTGACTCAATAAGCGGTGAATTCCTGCTACCCCTACATCCCAAAGACGTTTTACTTTAAATCCACAAAGTTCAGCAGTAACGGCTGCTTCTTCAGCCACAGGTAAATCAGCAGTACCAGCCGTCAGAATAGAAATTCTTCCAGAATGTTTAATAAGGGATGTTGTTGGGATTAAGGCACAAATACGAGCAAGAGGATAGTAAGTTAGATTATTTACCTTTAGTTGTAATTGTTCATAAACTTCAGGTTCAATACGAGTTGCCATGACTATAGGAGATTTATCTGCCATAGCCTTCATAATTTGAGCAATCTGTGTTGGTGTTTTTCCTGAACCCCAAATTACTTCAGGAAATCCTGTTCTTAGCTGACGATGATGATCGATTTTCGCAAAATCTTTTACTGGTTCAAAAGTAAAATGTTTAAGCTTTTCTAAGGCTTTAACAGGGCTCACATATCCTGCTGCCACTGCTTCCAACAAATTTTTGATAGCTTCAGTTTGAGTCATAGAGTTTTAATTATTACTTACTTCTAATTGTTCTAATAAACTATTTATCTTGCTTATTTCCTCTACCTTTCCTTGCTCTTGAGATAATTCTCTTGCTTGAGTTAAAACAGTAATTGCTTCCTGTTTTCTTCCTCTTTCATTTAAAGCAATGCCAAGATGATAGTAAGCAGAAGAGTTATTAGGATCTATTTCTGTTAAGCGTCGATAGGTAATGATTGCATCAATGTAATTTCCTTCTGCTAAGAAAATTTTGCCCATTGCCAGTCTGGCTTCAACTAAATCTGGCTGAAGGGCAATTGCCTTACGATAAGCTTTTAATGCTTCTGCTGAATCTCCTTGGGCTTCTAGAACTCTGGCCATTTTAAGGGATATTAGTGGATTATCTGGGTCTAGCTGTTTTGCTTTCTGTAAGCTATCTAATCCAGTTTTCAATTCCCCTTGATTAATTAATACGATCGCTAATTGGAGTTGTAAATTGCCATCATTAGGAAATTTAGAAACAGCTTGCTGTAAAAATTCAATTGACTCTTGATAACGCCCTTGTTTAATCAAAGCAGTAGCCATAATGTCGTAAGCTGGGCGATTATTAGGGTCTAAAGTCAAAATGCGGTAATAATTATCAATAACTGCGTCATACTTTTCTTCCCGCAACAATACTACTCCTAAACCAACATAATGCTGAATATTACCAGGATCGAGAGCGATCGCTTTTTGATAAGCATTAGCAGCCCGCTCATTATCATTAGCCTTAGCAAAACTGTAACCTAGGGCATAGTAGAATTCTGCATTGTTAGGATCGAGAATAACTGCTTGTTGGTAAGCAGCAGCAGCAGCAGCAAAATCTTTCTGTAAAGTGTATAGATATCCAATTCCCGAAAAAATTTTGGCGTTTTTTCCATCAAGATTAGCAGCTTGTTGATAAGTGGTGATAGCATTAGCATAATCTCCCGCATCGATATACTCTTGACCGCGACGTAATAATTTTCTAAGCTGCTGTTGATTTTGCTGAGTGATTAAAATAGCAATATCTACTTGAGCAAGAGCAGGAGGGAGAATTAAAAAGCTAGGGATTAAAACAGTAGCTATCAGATAAAAGGGTTTTGGCAAAAAGATAAATTTGGTCACGGCTTTTAGATAGGAGGAAAATGTTATGAATTACTAGATAGTTGATTGACCAATCACTGTTTACTGTTTTGGATGGAGTAAGGGTATTGTTATAGAATTACCCTCTAAGAACCGTAAGTACAACTTTCCTTGAATGGGGTGTTTCTTTGGAAGTAACTATTTTATTCTTCTACTCAGTTAGAACATTTCCCCACTCTTCAGATATTAATTAATGATATTATTTTTTCAGATATCAAACATCTCGATCGAGTAATTCTTTAACTGCATTTTTAATCAACATCTCATCTTCATAATTTTGATAAGGATTTCCTGCCCGATGTCCCCAAATGGACGGAATGGGAAGATACTGGGCATGGGAAATTAAATCCGCTTCTACCTTACAATCTTCAAGGGTAAAATATAGATCTGTTGTTCCTGGCATTACTAAAGTTTTGGCAGTAATTGACTTTAGTGCTTTGTGGTAATCTCCTTGGTAAGTAGGATTATTACTCACATCGCAACCTAACCAAGTATCAATCATTGCCAGTAAATTATGCGGATTTCGTTTGCGGTAATTAGTTTCCCAACCTCTTTGTAAATAATCTTCTAAAGACTTGTAACCAAACTGATAATAAAGTCCTTCTCGATAGTAGGCTTGGGATGCTGCCCAACTGGCATATATACGGGCAAAAGTCCGAAAACCGCGATCGGGAATACCCTCGAATTTAGTACCATTCCAAACAGGATCTGCTGTTAGTGCTGTTCGCAAACTTTGTAAGAAAATCTTATTATGGTCGGTAGTCTTGGCTGTACCGCATAAAGCAGCTATCCGCTCAACTTTATCTGGATATAATGCTCCCCAATGATAGGCTTGTTGCGCTCCCATAGACCAACCATATACTAAAGCTAGCTTTTCAATCTGCCATACTTCCCGTAATAATTTGTCTTGAGCGCGGACATTATCTAAATGGGTAAAGTAGAACCCCGTTTCTGCTAACTTACAAGTTTCACAGTTACTAGGAGAGCTAGATAAACCATTGCCGAACATATTAGGAATGATAATAAAATACTGACTCGGATCGAGAATGCTGTCAGGACGAATTAACCATTCTATATCTGTATGTTGCGCCCCATAGGAAGTAGGATAGAGAATGACGTTAGTGCGACCGCGATTCAATTCTCCATAAGTTTTATATACTAATGTTGCTTCAGGTAATACTGCTCCGCATTGTAAAGCAAAATCTTTGATGATAAATTTATCCATACCCCTATTTAAAACTCAATACTATATCCCGATTCACTTTTAAATAACCACGATCGATTACTGTAAAATGCTCTTTTAGCTGCTGATGCGCTTTCGGTAAGGCGTGAAAGGGAATAGAAGGGTAAAGATGATGTTCGGCATGAAAGGGCATGTTCCACATTAAAAACCTAATAGGAAACCAAGTTAAGGTTGTACGAGTATTCGTCAACGGATTATTATCATTACTGCAACCTGTATGCTCTGCTAATAGAATTACTCTCAGAATTGGTTGCCCTACTGCTAATGGTAGTAACCAGTAGCTAATAAACCAAGGCTTACCTGCTATTACAGAAAGAGCGATCGCGCTAAAATAGACCAAGATTTGTAAGCGCGTAGAGTTAATTACCTCATATCTTCCACTTTTAGAGATATAAGGCATATTATCTAATTTTCCCATGACTACTAGATAATGAGTTTTAAATTTACCAATCCACCAGTTCCAACCGCTTATTTCCGCTAAATATTCTCTCAAGTTACTTGGTTTGGGATCTTCTAATTCGGGGTCTTTTCCACTAATTTGAGTATAGCGATGATGCCATTTATGATAGCGACGATAAAAAGTACTGTTATAAAAAGATAAAAGTCCAGCTAGCCAAGCAATTAGATCGTTAAGACGATTATGCGCAAAAGCTGTACGATGACAACATTCGTGTACAGTCACAAACATGGCAGCTAAGCTAAAGCCATAAATAATTAAAGCTGGTATCCTAATTAACCAGTTTTCTATAGTTATCCAGCAATAACTACTAATTACCATCACACTTAAATGTCCTGCCAGTTGAATTAATCCCCAGCTATTAGAACGAGTATTTAAAACGTTTAATTCTTGCGTACTTAAAATTTGAGCCGATTTATAATTGGATGGTTCGGATTGAGTACTAACCTGATTACCCATAATTTGACTTAACCTCAATACTTGTCATAACAAGTTAAATTTTAAGCTGATTTTAACAACTTGTTATAATAAGTTGGTAACTAGTGTAACTAATTCAATTAACTTGACGTATAAACAAAGGCAAGTACCGCTTCATCTAGATATTTCCGAACAACTATACCAGCGAATTATTAGCGGGGATTACCTACCAGGTGCTAAATTGCCTAGTGAAAGAGAATTAATTTTAGAATTCCAAGTAAGTCGTATTACGATTAGAAAAGCGATCGCTAACTTAGTTCAGCAAGGTTTAGCGATCACCCATCAAGGAAAGGGAGTCTTTGTCAGCGATCGACGTAAAGTAGCTTATAATCTTTCTGATTCCCTTATCTTTCTTGCCGAAGACTTAACACGCCAGGGCATCGAATTATCGCTGCAAAATATTACTTTTGAACTCGTTACTGTATCTAAAGAAGTTCAAAAAACTCTGCAATTAAAGTCAAACAACCCTGTTGCCTATCTACAAAAAAAACTTTTGCTGATAGATAAAGTACCTGGATGTGTCGATATTACTTACATTTTGCCCAATATAGGTCAAAAGCTAGCAACAGAATTAGAACAAGAAATGACCTTTCCTGTTTTAGAAAGAAATAATTTTAAGATCGATCGAGTTGAAGCCATTATCGAATGTACTAATGCTAATCTCGAACTTAGTGAATATTTAGATGTGCCTCTGGGTCATCCCCTGCTAGTTTATCGTCATACTGCTTACACACACCAAAATCTTCCTTTAGTTTATGGAGAGTCTATTTCCAGAGGCGATCGCTTTTGTTATTCTGTTAGTCAACGTCGGTTTTAATTCTAGTTAGAATTTTTTGACCGCGTAACTCAGAGCGCAAGCCCCTTGATTCATCAATGGGGTGAGCGAGGCAATTCATTGCCTACCTTTCTCGCTACGCTTTTGATTTTGAATGTACTCTTTGATTTTAGCTAAAGGTGCGCCTCCCGATGTCGAAACGAAATAGCTATTTGTCCAAAGACTAGGAAGTCTTTGTTTGAGATAGGGAAACTCTAACCTTAAATATCGAGATGTTGCGCCTTTAAATCTTTTTACGGCTCTATGTACACCAAATTGAGGGTCAAGAGATAGTAATAAGTGGACGTGATTCTCATCTCCCACTTCCATTTCTAGTATCTCTACATTGATTGAACTCGCTATTTCCCTAAGCAATTCTTTAAGCCTATTTTCAACTTTTTCGGTTAAAACCTTCCTTCTGTATTTGGTACACCAAACAACATGATATTTACAACAATAAACAATATTGTTGTTTGATTTATACTTGGACATGGTATTATTTATCTATAAGCTATCTAATGCTATCATGCCTCAGTACATAGTCCGCAAAGTCAAGATAGGTAAAACATTACAGCTAGACGAATTAGCTCGTGCTGCTGGTGAACTATACTCAAGAACAATTGTTAGTTTTTGGCGTACAGTTCGGAAAAAAGATGTTTGGCTGTCTGGCTACTCTATGGAAAAATGGCATATATCAGATAAGCTTCATGCTCATACTTCAGATGCTGTTACTCAGTCTTTTTATGCTTCTTTGAAGTCTTGGAGAAGCAGAAGAAAAACAGACCCCAACAGTAAACCCCCAAGGCGTAGACGTTGGTTTTACAAAGTAATTTGGAAGTCTTCAGCCATCAAGCTCTCTGGTGGCAAATTAAGACTTTCTAATGGCAAAGGAAATCAACCTTTGATTTTTGATTGGCGATGGGATAAACCTAAGCAAATAGAAATGGGTTGGAATCGTAATTCTCAATGTTATGAGTTGAGAGCTTGCTATCCACAACCTAATGTTAATCCCATAAAATCTTCTAGGACTGCTGCTGTAGACTTAGGAGAAATTCATCCAATGGTAATAGCAGATGGGATTAATACCGATATTTATAATGGTCGATTATTGCGGTCTAAACGTCAGTATCAGAATAAACTCAAAGCGCAGTTATCAAAACTAATAGACAGTAAAAAGCGAGGAAGTAAACGCAGAAAAAAGCTAATTAAGTCTAAACAAAAGCAATTAGCCAAAATCAATAATCAAATCAAAGATATCGAACATAAGCTAACCAGTAAAGCTGTTTCAATACTCAAAGAAAGAAGTATTCAAACGCTGGTAATAGGAGATGTGCGAGACATTAGAAACAATATTGATTATGGGAAAAAAGCCAATCAAAAACTCCACCAATGGAATTTTGGCTCTATTCGGCAAAAGCTTGAATACAAATGTGCAAAAGTCGGTATCCAAACAGAGTTAATTACCGAAGAATATACTAGTCAAATGTGCTTATCTTGTCGCAGAAAGAATAAGCCGAGAAACCGCAACTATCGATGTTCTTGTGGGTTTAAAACTCACAGAGATTCGGTCGGAGCAAATAACATACGCGCAAAGTATCTGGGAGAAGTCCCAGTAGTTGGTTTAATGGCTGAACCCTCTGGTATAAGGTGGTATCCTCATATCCAGTGTAACTCGACTTTTCTTCGGGTCGAGGAATCCCCTGAATTCCCAGAGCTTCGTTCAGAAGCTATTCATGGGGAGTAGTCAAAGATCACAACACACTGATGATATCCGTACTGGTAAAACTAAAATTTAAATTTGATAATAAAGATGTAAACAATTAGGATATCGTTCATCTATCTAATTCAAATTTAGACAGACGGAAGTAGAGAAAATTTCTCGAAGGAACGCACCTCGTATCGTTTAATTGCAGAGGTGATTATATGAATTTAGTTAACAGCGATCTACTTTGGATTATCAGCATTGTTACTATTTTTACAGTGATTATGTCCCCTACTCTTTGTTGGGTTCTGACAGCAAAATATCGTTAGCATCAAAATAGTAGGGACATCTTAACAAAAGCGATCGCGTAGTATCTAGCTTCGAGCGATCGCTTTTTTATTCTGTTGTCATTTTTAATGCACATTAGGTATATAGGATAAACAGAAGCTTAGATCTCAAATAGATCCGTTTTGTTGAATACATTATATTAATAAAATGTTACCAGTAATTTAAAAGTAGCTTTTATATTACAAAATGTTTTTATGGCTTAAAAACGAGAAAAAACCTTTATTTGTGATAAAATCTTGACAATATTTTGTCTTTAAAGGGGTTAAACCCCTTTTTGTCATACTTACTTGTTTTTTTTGCTTTTATCAGTTTTCCTAGTCCTGCGTCACCTCATAAGATCGAATGATTAATAAAAACGAAATTTGTTTTTTACGTCCTAGATTAGTTCAACCAACCAAACCCCTATTTGTTTATCTGCCAGGGATGGATGGCACAGGAGAGTTGCTAACTACTCAAACAAACAAACTAGCTCAAACTTTCGATCTATGCTGTTTATCTATTCCTGCCTATGATTTAAGTGATTGGGATACTCTTAGCAATAAGACTACAGATTTAATTCAACAAGAAATAGCAACCTTACCCTCAAGAATGGTTTATCTTTGTGGGGAGTCTTTTGGTGGTTCTTTAGCTCTCAGAATTAGTTTGGCAGCACCAGAACTATCGCAAAGGTTAATATTAGTTAATCCTGCTTCTTCTTTTCATCAACGTCCTATTCTTAGCTTAGGTATTAATCTTATTCCCTGGCTACCAAGCTATATCCATAAGACTTCAGCTATTGGTTTATTACCTTTTTTGGCAGAGTTAAGTAGAATCGAAACAAAGGAACGTCGTGCTTTATTGCAAGCTATGCGATCGCTTCCCCAAGAAGTTGTTAGTTGGCGTTTATCTTTATTACAAAGCTTTGTTGTTTCAGAACAAGAGCTAACTAGCATTAAACAGCCAACTCTGGTTGTAGCTGGAGGTGCAGATAAGCTCTTACCCTCAGTAGAAGAGGCGAACCGTTTAGTCAAAGCTTTACCGCAAGGACAGATGACAATACTACCTCAAAGTGGTCATGCGTGTTTGCTAGA
>JAAUYI010111805.1_pt1 | contig 24774 bp, 25 predicted proteins | sample 7278041 | NCBI WGS metagenome assembly JAAUYI01 (sample SAMN14350216, study PRJNA611818) | marine sediment metagenome | isolation source: surface marine sediment (0.6m) | place: French Polynesia: Moorea | collected 2018-08
CCTGGGGTGTCCCCAGGAGTTTATACGCCCCGTCCAAGACCGCACTGGACTCACCGTGAGACGACGCGGGGTCGCTCGTCTGCCTTGTCACAACTGACTAATTCTTTAAACCGAACTGAGGTTATCTAGATAACAAGATGACCACTTGTTAGATATTTTATGTACTCTCACACCCTTGTCCTATGCCTTTCTTCCCAAAAAATAAAAAAATTTTTGCCCAAGTGATATGAAATCTGATCTATGTGGGTATGTTTCTTCTAGAAGCGAAAAAACACTAACCTCTACCAAAAAGGAACATTAAATCAATGAATAACACTTTTAAAGCTAACTTACTCAAAACCCTCGCTAACAAAAAAGGTAACAAAGGTTTCACCTTAATTGAATTATTAGTTGTTGTAATTATTATCGGTGTATTAGCTGCGATCGCTCTTCCTAACCTCCTAGGTCAAGTGGGTAAAGCCCGTGAATCTGAAGCGAAGAGTACCTTAGGTGCAATGAGTCGCGCTCAACAAACTGCTTTTGCTGAAAGAGGACGTTTTGCTGGTAGCATGGCTGAATTAGAAGTTCCTGTAGGTAACGAAAAATTCTATGGTATCTTCTTAGATGCTGCAGCTAGTGATGTTACTCCTGTTGCCCAAAACGGTTTTATGGGAGCGAGTGGCGTGAACAGAAATGCTGATGGAACAGTGATTGGAGGTGATATCGGTGCCAATGCCAACGGACAAAATGGAACCCGCGACTACGCTGCTGGTATCACCTACGATCCCCTCAACCGTGTATTTTCCACTGTTGTTTGCCGTGCCAATAACAGTGCAACAGTAGCAGGTAATAAGTACGTTATCCATACGGCTATGGCAGTTAATGGTGATAATGCCAAGGTTATTGACGGTACCGTTGCAGGTCTTGCAGGAGATACTGGTGCAACCACTGTTGACGACGCAATTGCTACTTGTGATACAACCAACACCGAAGAAGTCAAGTAGGCTTGAGGTATGGTAACACCTACGTAATCTAAGATAATTTCAGGTGGTTCGTTACAGTTGCCACCTGTTTTTATTTTAGGTTGAGCAAACGAATTTTTTATCTTTTAATATCGGGGTGAAGAGCCCCGTTACACTGATGTTAGCCGTGGGACGGTCGCTCGAATGATTTGCCGTGCAAGGACAAATCCGCGACCTCATGAAAGACAAAGTTTTGCATTTCTGCTGCTCTCCATAGGAGGTTATGTTTGCTTCGACAATGCTTATAGGCTTGTTAGTGGCGTTCGGTGTTCCACCTGTTAATGGGCGATGTTCCTTAGCCGACGCTTGAGACTAGCAAATCTCATTGAGTCATGACCTATAAGCGTAGCTCTTCTTAAGCTTAGTCTGGCGTGAGAGAATTCCGAATTACTCCTAAATCCACCGTTTAATTACGGTTTAACGCTCACTCCTCCTTGATTTTCACAACTAAATCCCTTGTCATACCATTCAGCAAGATTAACTGCTTCTAGGGAAGTGACATTGAAACAGGGAGGTTGTATCACTTGACTAACAACGGCCCACATTAAACTGCGGGTGATATCCAAAAAGGTTTTAAAATCTGATTCCTCATTTCCTGGAACACCCGTTTCTTTAGGGGTATCTACTTCAACGGCGATCCCTTTAGCCCCCAGGTGAATTTGCGCTAACCATTTCGCCCTAGGAAGATGGCTATTTGAGGTGATTACTTTAACTTTATGAACCCCATGACGTTGTAGAAGGGGAGTGCAAAAGAAAAAATTATCAAAGGTTGAGTTAGCACATTGTTCTACCCAAACATTATCCATTGGGGCTTGGGCGCGTTGGAAAATGAGCTTAATACAAGGGGGTTTTGAACCTTGGGAGAGAATAATCGGATTTTCTCGGTATTGGTAGGCAATTTGTGCTGCGTAGATTTCCCGTTGAATGCTTCCACCTAAGACTAAAACACCATCTACTGTGTGATTGGAGTTGATGGGTAGTCTGATAAACACATTAAAGGCTAAGCTGGCTAAAATTAGACCTACTAAAAAGACGAAAATTAACTTAAATCGTTTTTTCCATCTCTTTTTAGTCAAACTGCCTGTTAAATCAAGTTTTGACCTGCTCACAATTTTCGTCTCTATCCTTAACGTTAGGGAAGATTTCAAGCCATCGCACCGAGTTCAACTTTGTTTAGGTGTGTGATCCTGGGAAGTCGATGTTTAAACCCACACAAAATTTCCCAAGAGATCGTTCCTAACATTTTGGCCCAGTGATCAGCCGTAATTTCCTGGTCTCCATCTTTACCAATTAATGTTACTACATCTCCCACTTGGAGATGACGCAGATGAGTGACATCTAACATCAATTGATCCATGGTAATAGCCCCGATTTGACAAGCTCGTTGACTGTGAATTAAGACTTGTAGACGATTCGATAAATTACGGGGAACTCCATCCGCATAACCAATACCAACCACCGCTATTTTCATGGGGCGATCGCTGACAAATTGATAACCGTAACTGACCCCTGTATTGGCGGGTATGCTCTTGATTTGGGTAATTTTGGCTTTGACCTGTAAAACAGGCTTTAAAGAGGTAATAGAGCGTAGGTGAGGAGCCGGATACAGACCATATAACGCCAGTCCTACCCTGACTAGATCGTAGTGTAACTGGGGAGCAATGAGGGTGGCTGCGGAATTGGCAAAATGAAGGCGAGGAGGTTGAATGCTTTGGGCGTTGAGTTGAGCGATCGCCGTTTTGAACCGTTTATGCTGGAGATACATATTACTGGGATCAGGATCATCGGCGGTGGCTAAATGGGAATAGACGCTACTGAGGTTTAAATAGGGCAATTCTTGGACAAGGGTGGCAAACTCCGTTCCTTGATGCCAAGGGGTTCCTAAACGGGACATCCCGGTGTCTAATTTAAGATGGACGGGTAAGGGTTTTTCGTACTGGGATAGGGTTTGGGAAACGACAATAGCTTGTTCAGGATAACAGAGGGTGGGTTCGAGGTTCCAATGGGCGATCGCTGCAATTTCTTCGGGGGTATTGATAGCACCTAAAATAAGGATCTGTGCTGTGATCCCTGCTTCTCGGAGTTCAATTCCTTCCCCTAACGTAGCCACCGCTAACGCTTTCGCACCAGCTTGCAGGACGGTTTGAGCAACGGCGATCGCCCCATGACCATAAGCGTCTGCTTTGACCACGGCCATTAAGGCAGTTTTGGGGGACAATAATTGTTTAATTTGCCTGACATTATGGCGTAATGCGTCTAAATTGATTTCTACCCAGGCCCGTTGGCGAATAATTTCCGAAAGATGATAATTGTAGCGATTGTTAGCGACAACTCCTGTAATCGATTCTTGACTTAACACTTTTTTTCACTCCTACGCACTCACCCATTACTGTAACTGATTGACAGTTATCCTAGCAGACTTGACATACTCCCACCACTAATTGCTTCGCGCTTGCTACGCAATATAGTGGGGGATTCTTTCCACATCACTGTTAGAAATTCCTTGCTTAACGAGACGACTTAGATTCTCAATGTCTCCATTAAGAACCCAGAGGCCGGACTCTCCCAAGGCGTTTTGGTCGGTTTCGATATGCCCTACCGTACCGTTGAGATGTTCTCCCAAATATTTCAACCCTTCTTGATTCAGTTGCTCTCGACGGGAACCGCCAAGACCGCACTGAATCGCTTTTTTAAGAATGTTGAGTGCTGCATTGTGATCCCTATCCAATACTGTTTTACAGTTAGGACATTGATGAGTTCTCGTACTTAATGATTTCTGAACTCTCGTTCCACAAACTGAACAATCCTGAGTGGTGAAATGGGGAGGGACTGCAACACAAACAATGCGATAAATCTTAGCAAAATAATTTAACCATTCAGTGAATTGATACCAAGAAGCATCACTAATTGACTTGGAAAGCTTACGGTTTTTAATCAAGTTTCTAACCTTTAAAGCTTCATAGACCACCAGATCGTTAGACTGGACTAACGCCAAAGCATCTTTAATTGCTTTGTCTTTACGTTGTCTTGATACTTTTAGATGAAGCTTGGCTACTTTTACCCGTTGCTTATGATAGTTGTTAGACTGTTTTTTTCCTTTACGGAATCGCTTTGATAATCGTCTTTGCGCTTTTTTAAGACGCTTTTCTGACTTTCTTAAATAGCGTGGATTATTAACAGTATTTCCCTGAGCATCAGTATAAAACTCTTTTAAGCCCAGATCAATTCCCGTTACTTGTCCCGTTGGTTCATGATGTTCAAGCCGTTCTACATCAATGAGAAACTGGCAATAATAACCATCACAACGTCTAACAACTCTAACTCGTCTAATCTGTTGTTCTGAATAATAAACTAATGTTCTTTGACTACACCATAAATCAAATTTACCTGCTTTAAATCCATCAATGAATTTAATTTTACGTCTATCATCAGATAACTTGTAGCCTGTTAGTTTATACTCAACAGAACGACTATGCTTTTTAAACTTAGGAAACCCTTTCTTCCCTGGTATCTTAGCACGACAATTTTGATAAAATCTATTAATTGATTGCCATGCCCGATCAGCAGCCGATTGACGGGCTTGAGAGTTTAATTTTGTTACCCAAGGGGTGTCTTGATTTTTAGCTAATGTAGAGCAAAGTTTTTGGAGATCATTACGAGTTATTCCCTTATTGTCCATCCAATAACGAACACAGGAGTTTCGCACAAACTGAGATGTTCTAATGGCTTCATCTAGTCTCTGGTATTGTTTTGGTGTTCCGTTTTTAAGCTTAGCTTCTACGACTAGCATTTAATACCCCTCGACCTTGGTAGATTAATTTTAACATAGTTTACCCAGAGATGGTAAAATTAAATTGTTGCTACGCAGTTTGTTTTTGTTGGTCGCCATTCATGAGGGGCTTTTAAAGTGCGGAAGTGGTTCCGCACTTTAAAAGCCCCGTCCCACCGTCAATTTTGGTGAGTGTCTTGTCGAAAAATATGACGGGGGCATTCTGGCGACATTATAGGTAAATATTCACAAGGATGATTCCAAAAATAGGCTCAAAAATTAATTGATGAGTTCGTGTAAAATCAATTAGGATCAGGATCAGCACCAACCTATAGGATCAGTGTACCTATGGGTTATTGACATGGACAAGGAATTTAATGTGTGGGTAACATCATCAACAAGTAATGTTAAAACGCCAACGGCTATTGCTTTAGGAAATTTTGACGGTATTCATTTAGGCCATCGACAAGTTCTCAAACCGATCATCGAACGAAGGGAGGAGTATATCCCCACCATTGTCACCTTTACGCCTCACCCTCAAGAGTTTTTTAGTGGTAAAACACGACAATTACTGACTCCTCTGACGGAAAAAGTTAAACGTTTAGAATCTCTTAATATTAAACAGTTAGTGCTTTTACCCTTTGATCGTAGTTTAGCTGCTCTGAGCCCCCAAGCCTTTGTAGAAGACATTTTAGTTAAACAACTGAATGTTAAATACATCAGTGTGGGACAAGACTTCCATTTTGGGCAAGGAAGAAGAGGAAACGCCCAAATGTTGCAAGAATTAGCTCGAACTTTTGGCGTTTTTGTTCATATTACCAAGTTACAAACTTGTTTAAGTCAAGATGATCCTCTACGTATTAGCAGTTCCAGAATTCGCCAATGTTTAGCCGTTGGTAACGTTAAACAAGCTCGAGAAATGTTAAGTTATCCCTATTCATTAGAAGGGATGGTGGTTAAGGGACAACAGGTGGGGAGAACCATCGGGGTTCCTACTGCTAATCTACAGGTTCCCTCAGATAAATTGTTACCCCGTCGCGGGGTTTATTGTGTTCGTGTTGTTTTAGCGACACAAGAGGTCATTAACGGAGTTATTAATATAGGTAGTCGTCCTACGGTTAATGGTCAAGTTCCTACGGTGGAAGTCCATTTGTTAGATTGGTCAGGGAACTTGTATGGGACTTTTTTAACCGTTCATTTAGAAAAATTCTTACGCCCTGAACAAAAATTTCCCTCTTTGGATGCTCTCAAAAATCAAATTATGGAAGACTGTATTTTAGCTCGTAAAATATTAAGTTGACTTAAATTTTGTAACAATATTCTCAATTTTGTAACGATATCCTTTGCTGTCTAAAATGATATCAAATATCTACATCTATAATATAACCATAATAAACAATTAACAACTGATGTTCTTTTAACCTTTCAAAAAATAGAGTAGGGAGTTTGTGCAGAAAAAGCTGCCTACAAGACTGGTTTTCGTAGCTCCATTAATTAATATATCAAGGTTCAGGAGAGACTTATGCACACTTGTCACAATCCACTTCATTGCTACCTTCCTCCTTATGTTCTGAAGAATTTAGCTCAATGTGAAGATCCTGAAATTCGTCGCTTGGCCATTGAAGCACTAGAAGAATCAGCCCAAACACGAGCAATTCGGGCAACCATGGGGGTTATGGCAACTATGATGTTTTCCCCCACCCCCGTATCCACAGAAAAGAACCGTTTAGTTTACGACATGGAAGAAAGAAACCAAATTTTCTTACCTGGTAAATTGGTTCGCCTTGAGGGAGATGGTCCAACTGGTGATCCGGCGGTCGATGAAGCTTATGACCATTCTGGGATCACTTACGATTTCTATAAAGAGCATTTTAACCGCAATTCCATCGATAATCGGGGCATGAGTTTAATTTCTAGTGTTCATGTGGGTCGTCAATATAATAACGCTTTTTGGAACGGGCGACAGATGGCTTATGGGGATGGAGACGGACAAATCTTCATCCGATTCACAAAAGCACTGGATGTAGTTGGCCATGAGATTACTCACGGTGTCATTACCAGTGAAAGTAATCTAGAATATCAAGGAGAACCCGGCGCTCTCAATGAAAGTTTTGCCGATGTTATGGGGGCTTTGGTGCAACAATGGCATCTGGGTCAATCAGACCCGAAAACGGCGGACTGGGATATGGGTGAACTAATCATGGGATCGAGTCCAGCTACCCGACTCCGAACTTTCAAAGATGAAAAAGCTTATGTAGATGATCCCTATTTAGGCACTGATCGTCAACCTAAGCATCTCAGAGACAAATATACGGGCTTTGAGGATAACGGAGGGGTTCATATCAACTCTGGCATTCCTAATCATGCTTTCTATCTCATCGCCTTAGAGATGGGGGGACCGACTTGGGAAAAACCTGGAAGAATTTGGTATCAAACCCTACGCAATCTTAATTCTCAAAGCGATTTCCAAGAAGCTGCTGAAATGACTTATCAAGTTGCTGGCCAATTCTTTGGTAATGGTAGCTTAGAACAACAAGCGGTTAAGCGAGGTTGGGATGGAGTGGGGATTAACATCTCTAGCGGTAGCTCATCACAACCCGTTAGAAAAGCTGTTGGGGTTAGTCGTTAAGCAGGTTAAGATAGCAGTTGCCATACTTGTGAGGTATGAACTCTTCTAGTTTTAGGAGTTAGGAGTTCAGGAGTTCGCGAGTTTAGGAGTTCAGAAGTTGAAGATTAGGGATACCTCATGAGTCCAGGAAATGCTATAAGAACTGATATGTAGGTTTTGAGATGAGGATCAGCGATCCCTTAAGATCGCCTCATCTTCCCCCCGAGTGGAGCAACTGGCGTTTTAATACCCCAACTTCTACAAGTTGCGAGAAATAGATTGGGGTTTGAATACACATTCTATTTCTCTCCTGACTCCTGACTCCTGACTTCTGACTCCTGACTCCTGACTCCTGACTCCTTTTTCAATTTTCCTAACCTGAATTTTGTCTTATATTGAACTTAGTTTTCCTAAGCTTAATTAACAGAAATTACGATGAAAATTACATTTCGTCAATCAGGAGGGTTTGCTGGCTTAATTAGAGGCTGCACAATCGATACTGCCAATTTATCTGAGTCTGAAGCAGCCCAACTAGAAAGTCTGATCAAACAAAGCAACATTCTTGAAGCAACCAGTCAGTTGACCTCACAAGCTAGAGATCTTGGGCAATATCAGGTCATCGTAGAGACTGAAAAGGGGACGGTTCAAGTCTCTTTTGATGATATGACTGTGCCTGAAACGGCTCAAACACTTCTACAGTATCTTCAAGAACTCAGTAAACCCCAACCTCTCAGTTAATATAGCAGTTCCCATGCTTGTGAGGTACAGAGGTTATCGCTTTGAGGCAGGAGGTAGGTGTCCTCATGATTTCGAGAAATGCTATGAGTAAGTACACAAAATAAATTACACAATTTAGAAATGAGTAGTTTAACGTTTGATCAATTAAAAACTGGGGATATCTTGATATTTACGGCCGCCAGCGATCCAACTTCGCAAGCAATTCTTCGGTTGACCAATTCTACTGTCTCCCATGCAGCAATCTATGATGCAACCAAGGGAAGCATCATTGAAGCAACCCCTCCTATGGTTCAATATTATTCTTTGAGCATCCCAGATGAGCGTTTTCGAGAACGTACAATGTATGTCAATCGCCTTATGCAACAACCTGAATCGATGGAACCTGTGATCAATGCAGCGACGGTTTATCTGAATTATGAAACACCCTACGGCCAGAGTAATTTGTATTTATTGGGACTAATTTTACTGTACAAAAAATTAAGACCCAATAGTTTAGTTAAACAAGTCATGATCAAAATTTATAAGAAATTAATCCTAGAAATTTATGAATATATTAGTAATAAAACCAGTCCAGGAAAAAGCCCTATGGTTTGTTCTGACTTTATCTATAAGTGTTTTGAAGATGCGGGTGAACCCTACAAACTAAAAATTAAAAACGGTGTTTTACTTAATTCTACTTTATCGGTAACAGCAGAACCGTTGAGTCCTCTGGATAGGGTAATTGAGCGAGTAAAAGGTTCATCGTATCAATCTCAACCAACCCTAACCAGTCTCGCTGATTTAACTATTAGTCAACCCCCTTCTGAAAACGCACAAGAATTGGGACAAGAATTAATAGAAGCACTCTGCCAAACTGAAGTAATGAGTTCAGAAGAGTTAGAGGAGGAACTCACTTTTGCTATAGAGGAATTTGCCAAAGCAACCTATTTAGCAGAGGGGACTGAGGATAAGGCTATACCTTCTTTATTAGCCAAAACTAATGAATTAACCAGTCAGTTCAATATATCTCCTTATCTTAGTTTTCTTAAGGCAAAAGAAGCCTTTTTTGTCACACCAGAAGATTTACTAAACAACTGTGAAAATTTAATGAGAGTGGGAAGTATGGTCTTATAATGTAGATTCATTAACAACTAAGATAGCTTGATAATCTGACATTTCTACTGTTTCATTGTTTTTTGGTAAGGGGGTGACTTCCATTAATTCAACCCCATAGTTTTTAAAGGTTTTAACGGGGTTTTCTCCCACTCGACTAATTAAATTAAAGTCTCCTAAATCTTGGTTTTTATGAATAATCTTGACAACAATCTTAACTTGTCCTGGCCAGACACATTGCATATTTAAAGGACAGCGAGAGTCTTCTTTGACTGTTAAAAATTTGATGTTGATGTCCTCAGATACAATCAAAGCTTCTTGGTTAATTTTAAGGTTAAATGGTTCCCCCAAATTAACAGTAATGGGTTGGGAGTTGGATAGATTGGTTAGGGGATGACATCCTAATATAAGTATGCCAATGAGAATAATAGAAAACAATTTTTTATTCATTATAATATTTTATTTTTTCTACAAATTAATTGATTATAACCAGTGGATTTGTTTAGCTTGTTCTGATAATTTAGCTGTTTTTTGCCCTTGACTTCTAGCATAAAAATTAAATAAATCAATGGGCATTTTTATTAAATCAATAGGACTTCCTTTACCTTGTAATATTTTCATGCTATCTCTTGGTATTTCTTTTAATATCCAACGTCCGAAGCGATAAATTGCTTCTTTTGTGGTTAAATTTCGCATTAAATCTACACCATATAATTCATGTAAATAGAGATTAGAACGACCATAACGTTGCCATTGACTTCTTAGTTCTTTAAAATTAGAACGATGACGATGACGAATAATTGCACTAGCTGCAAAGGTTAATTGGTAGTTTGTTTGTTGTTGAATTCTCCAGCAAATATCGGCATCTCCTCCTGTAGTTAAATAGGGACGAAATAAACCAATTTTTGTAAAAATAATGCGGCGAATTCCTAAATTAGCTGTCTGTCCATAGGGTAAAAAAGGATGTTCTAATAGAAATTTTTGGGATAAAATACTATTTCGTTCTGCATATTGTTCTAAAAATGTATTCCCTGGTAAAGCTTCTATTTCTCCAACAACAATGCCTATTTTATCATCTATAAATGACTTCACTAATTCTTCCACCCACGTTTTTAATGGTCGACAGTCAGCATCGGTGAAAGCTAAAATTTCCCCTGTTGCTTGACGAATTCCTTGATTACGGGCAGCATACGAACTTTGAATATTATTCTCGTTTAATGTTTGTAGGTTAATGCCTATTTTTTGAGATTCAATGGTTGCTTCATTGAGAATGTGAACCGCATTATCTTGACTATTATTATTAACTAATAAATACTCGACTTTTTCCTTGGGGTAAGTTTGGGATTGTAAACAGTTAATTAAATCAGGTAAGTCTTGTTCACCATTGTAAACAGGAACAATAACAGAAACTTTTGGTAAAAAATTAGTATCTTTATTCATCATTTTTGCCTATTTTTAAATCAAGTATTTATGGGTTCTTAAATTTAATTATTTATGATGTTAATCGCTGTTTTAAAATAAATTCTGCAATAGCTAAATCAACAGGGGTTGTGACTTTTAAATTTGTTTCTTCCCCTTCTACAATTTTAACAGGTAATTGGCATTTTTCAAATAAAGCAGCATCATCTGTAACTTGCCAACCCAGTTGATGTCCTTTTTGATGACATTCTTTTAATAAATTTACATCAAATCCTTGGGGGGTTTGGGCAGCCCATAAATTAGAACGATTTGGAGTATCTTGAATAAATTGATTATTATCAACAATTTTGATGGTATCTTTCACAGGAATAGCAGCAATTAATCCTTGACAATTTAAAAGTTCTTCTGCACATCTATCCAATAAATTGGGAGTTACTAAACATCTTGCGCCATCATGAATTAAAACATTTTCTGCTTCTTGAGGTAATGCTTTTAAACCATTAAAAACCGACCCTTGACGGGTTTCTCCTCCCTGAATTAATTCAACGGTTTTGTTGATAGAAGTCATCTCTAAAATGCTTTTAAATTCAGGGAAATCGTAGGGTTGTCCAATGATGCCAATCCAATCAATTTTTTGAGAGGTTTCTGCTGCTATCAATGTCCAACTTAATAAAGGTTTACCTAAAAGGGTAAGCAGGAGTTTATTGCGATCGCTTCCCATTCGCTTTCCCATTCCTGCTGCTGGAATCAATAAATACATATTTAGAAACTCTCATGACTAATTTACTGCATTGTATCAAAAAAATGTCCTTAAGTAGACATAATAATTTTGCTTATTTTTTCTACTTTTTGATAATAATTATCTTCAGATATAACAGGCTGACTTTTTAATAAGCAAATATCTTGATTAAGTTGAATCCAAGAACGACACCCTCCGTAAGTTAATTGATAAGGAATCGTGACAGGTTTAGGTAGTAAAAAAACACGCAATAATAAGACAGAAAGGGGTTGGGTTCGTTTCCAGTTAAATCGTTCTTCAACAAAGCTTTCTATCCAAATGTGATAAGGATAAAGTTCTTTGATTATTGAATATTCTTTGACTTGAAAAATATTAGTAATATTAGCCCAACTACTAATGGTAATAGTTTCGGGATGCCATCCTGAGGGGACAGGATTAACAAAAGTACCATAATCTGATTTTAAGAGATGGGGTTTTTGATGTTCATAAGTAGGGTATAATAAAACGGGATTATGATTAATTTCAAACTGTCCTGAAACTTCTTTGATCCCTCCTTTACGTAGGAGTAAAATGCTTTTACCTTTTTCCAAAGCTTTAATAGCAACTTCCCATTCTTTTAAAGCAGTATTTAGGGTCGTTAACATTAGTAAAAATCCTCAATAATAATCATTCATCTTTATTGTAAAATAATCAAGAATTCACAGTAAACATGATATGCTTAGATAGCTTTTATCTGATTATTCATCAAAGTTAACCCATTGCCAACATTGATATTGTACTAAAATCTATCTATGAATGACATTGCAGCCGTAATTCTAGCAGGAGGGTATGGAACGAGAGTTAAACACCTACTTCCTAATATTCCTAAACCGATGGCTTCCGTTGTTAATAAACCTTTTTTAGAATGGATAATTCGTTACCTTAAACAACAAGGAATTACTCAAGAAATTTTATCCACTGGTTATTTAGGAGAAGTGATTGAGGAACATTTTAAAACCCATCAGGTCAAAGGAGTAGACATTTACTGTTGTCCTGAAGATGAACCATTAGGAACAGCAGGAGGGTTTATCAATGCCGTTCGACAAGTTAAGTTATCTCCCAAAGCATGGTTAGTTATGAATGGGGACTCTTTAATTGTAGCTAATTTTCAGCAATTAGTGAATTATTTAGATGACAAAGCAGTAGGAGGTATCATTTTAGGCGTATCGGTTGATGATGCGTCTCGCTATGGTTCCCTGGTGTTTGATGAGTCAAATACTCTTTTAAACTTTGCTGAAAAAAAAGCGGGTAAAGGTGTTATTAATGGAGGGGTTTATTTATTTCGCCACCAAACTTTAGAACAGTTTCCTTCCCAGTTTCCTTTAAGTTTTGAATACGATGTTTTTCCTACTTTACTCAAGAAAAATATTACCATCAAAGTACATCCAATTGAAGCTCCATTTTTAGATATTGGGACTCCAGAAACCTTACCACAAGCTGAAACATTTATCAAAGAAAACTTTACTAATTTATTAGAACCATGTTAATTTCACGCGCCCCAGTTAGGATTAGTTTTTTTGGAGGTGGAACCGACTATCCAGAGTATTTCTTACAGCATGGAGGGGCTGTTTTAGCCACAGCAATTGATAAATTTTCTTATGTTACAGCCAGTCCTTTTCCTAGTCATTTATTTGACTATTTAATTCGAGTATCTTATCGTAAAGTTGAGTTAGTTAAAACCGTTGAGGATATTGAACATAAAGTTTATCGTGAATGTTTAAAATTTTGCGGTTTAGATAAAGATATTGAACTGCACAATGTTGCTGACTTACCTGCATTTACAGGGTTAGGTTCATCCTCTGCTTTTACAGTATCATTATTACAAGCATTACATAGCTTTAAAGGGGAATTTGTTAAACCCTTAGACTTAGCTTATGAAGCGATTTATGTGGAACGTCATTTAGTTAATGATCGCGTTGGTTGCCAAGATCAATTAATGTCTGCAATGGGAGGATTTAACTTAGTTGAATTTAGGACAGAAGAAGATATTGTTGTTAACCGTGTTGCTATTTCTCCTCAAAGATTAGCAGAATTTGAGTCCCATATTTTTATTGTTTTTACAGGAATTAAACGACGGGCTGCTAAAGTAGTTGAAAAACAATTAAAACGGGTAGGTGATAATACAGAAACCTTGAAGAAAATGAGAAAAATGGTAGATCAAGGTTGGAATATTTTAACCAGTAATCAATCTTTATCGGCTTTTGGTGAATTATTAGATAAAGCTTGGGTAGCTAAAAGAAGTTTAGATACAGTCATTTCTAATCCAGAAATTGATCGTATGTATCAATTAGGGCAAGAAGCAGGGGCTTGGGGTGGTAAACTATTAGGGGCTGGTGCAGGGGGATTTATGTTATTTTTTGCCCCTCCAGAAGTTCACCCTAAATTAGCCGAAACTTTTGCCGATCATCAGGTACTTTCTATTAAAATTAATGCACCTGGTTCTCAAATTATTTTTTCATAAATTGATAGAAAATAAAAGTTTATAAGATGATAATTTTTGCCTATTTTTATAGTGAATCTTTGCTAGAAAATGATGTAGAAACTGCGATTAATGAATTAAAAATAGAACGAGTTTATCATGATTTAGGGAAAAGATATGAATTAGAAAAGTTGCTTAATGACTGTCAAGAAAATCCTCCGAACTATCTCTTAATTCGTCACTTACATGAGTTAGGACATGATGTTGAAAATGTCAATAGTAATTATCAAAAATTAACAGATTTAGGAATAAAAATACTTATTTTAGATGACCTAGAATTGTTAGAAAATTCAAGAACAATTGATATTAATGATCCCAATATTTTAGAAATTATTAAGCAAAATCAAAGACATTTATCACTAAAAAAAGGACAAGCTTCAAGACGAATTAAAGCCTTACCACCCCCAGGAAAAGCCCCTTATGGATACCGTAGAGGAAAAGACTGCTATATTATAGATCGTAGTACCGCCCCTATTATTAAAGACTTCTTTGAACAATTTTTACTATTTGGTTCTTTACGGGGTGCTGTTAATTATTTAGCGAAAAGATATGGTAAAAAAATCTCGGTTTCAACGGCAAGTCGTTGGTTAAAAAATCCTGTTTATCGAGGAGATTTAAGATATAGGAATAATCAAATTATTTCTAATACCCATCTACCAATTATTTCACGAGAAGAAGCAGCGCAAATTGATCGATTATTGGGAAGAAACCGAAAATTATCCTCAAAAACAGCCAGTGCAAAACATTCGTTGGTGGGTTTAGTCAGTTGTCAAAAATGCCATAATTCAATGATAATTAACCAGGTGACACAAAGAAACAAAAAAAAAGAATATCTCTATGTTCGCCCTCAAAATTGTCCCTTAAACCCCCCATGTAAAGCGATTCCTTATCAAGAGGTTTTAACTCGAACCATTGAATATATTTGTGATAATTTTCCGACAAAGGTAAAAAGTTTTGATCCGAAACAAATAGAACTTTACAAAAATAATATTCAAAAGCAAATTATTAAAAAACAAGAAATTAGTGAGCAATTATCTTCTTTAGTCCAAGAGACAATTCTTGATCAACAAACAGCCCAACTAAGACGCTATAATTTCAACATAGAAATCAGTCAATTACGTTCTCAACTCGAACAACTCCCCCCAGAAAACCTAAAAAATATTGCAGAAGCTGTATCCTTACCGAGATTTTGGGAAGATTTATCAGAAGCAGAAAGACGATTTTACTTTCGAGAATTTATTCGTCAGATTTATATTGAACAAACCTCAAAAGTAGAATGGAATTTAGAAATTACTTTTATTGTTTAAGAAAATGTTGGTAGAAGTACTCATCTATAAATTCTCTTAATCAGATTCAGACATAGACTATTCGGATATTTCTAAGCTTGATGAAGAATTTGTAAATTTTCAGGCAGCTTTCTGCGTCATTGAATTATTGACTAAATTACCATCTTCCATATGAATGATGCGATCAGCAATGTCGAGAATGCGGTCATCATGAGTAACTAATAAGATTGTGCTACCCTGTTCCCTGGCTAGTTTTTGCATAATGTTAACCACATCTCGCCCCGATTTACTGTCTAACGCTGCTGTTGGTTCATCAGCGAGAATGATGGCAGGATGAGAGACTAAAGCACGGGCGATCGCCACTCGTTGTTTTTGTCCACCCGACAACTTATCGGGATAATAGTCAACTCGATCGCCCAAACCAACTTCTTTTAACATAGCAGTAGCACGATCGCGCATTTCTTTTCGGGAATATTTACCCTGTACCTCCAAACCCATTTGCACATTTTGTCGGGCTGTAAGGCTAAAGTGTAAATTATGTGCTTGAAAGATATAGCCGTTATTGCGCCTAGCTTTTACCAATTCAGCAGAACTCGCCCCACACAGTTCTTTCCCCAGTATTTTGCAACTTCCCGATTGGGGCGATCGCAAGCCACTTATCAGGGTTAATAAAGTAGTTTTACCCGAACCAGAAGGGCCAGTCATTAAGACAATTTCACCGCGATCAATTTTTAGATTGATATTGAATAATACTTGTTTGCGGAGTTCTCCTTGACCAAAAAAATGGTTTAAGTTTTTGATATTAATAACTGGTTGTCGTAATAATTGTTTATTGTTCATAATTAGCTTTTAGTAAAAGTTTGTCTAAAATATATCCGCAGGATCGGCTGATTGTAACTTACGAGTGGCGATCGCCCCTGAAATACCGCACATAATTATCGTTAAAATTAGGACAAAAATAGCTCTGGAAACAGGTAACACAATGGGCAAGGCTGTCGCTGCTGCGGTCACTTGGTACAGTCCCATTGCTAGGATCACACTGGGAAAAAAGCCTGTAATCGACAGAATGATCGCTTCTTCAAACACGACAAACAAGAAATAGGAATTTTTGTATCCCATCGCTTTAAAAGTGGCGTATTCTGCCATATGGTCGTTTACATCGGTAGAAAGTACCTGATAAACAATCACAATACCTACAATAAAACCCATCGTTGTTCCCAATGTAAACACAAAGCCAATGGGGGAACGATTTTGGAGATAAGTGACTTCTTTCTCAACATATTCTTCATGGGTATAAGCTTGTACATCATCAGGAAGATAAGTATTTAAGTAAAGCCTTGCTTGAACAGGATCTTGCCCCGATTCGAGATGAATAATGCCCAGACTAACTGTTCCTTGCGCTTTTTTGGGAAATAAACGCAAAAAATTATCATCGCTGGTAATTAACGCCCCATCATCAGCAAAAGATGCCCCTACCTCAAATAAACCAGCAATGGTTAGGGTAGTGCGATCGCTTTCTGTGGTTATGGTTTTACCTTGTTCGATTTGACTAATGACCTCTCCATACTTTCCTCTAGAAGCGCGATCAAATAGTACCGTATTGGGCATTTTTACTTTATGTAGCTGATGATCAACATCAGGTATATTAAATGCAGGTCGTTCTGGATCGAAACCGATAATCATCATTGAGGTTTTTTCTCTGGTTTGAGGATTGCGCCAATCAAGAGAACCAAGATAGACAGGTTCTGCTAATGCTACTCCAGGTACATCCATTGCCTGATAAAGTCGCCGTCGTGGGAAGGTGAATAACTTGTTAAAGTTGGTCGCTTGGGTACTGAGGAGAATAATGTCGCCGGCGATCGCTCGCGGATACTGAGTATTGGTAGTAAATAAAGCATCTTTAAATCCCAACTGCATAAACATTAGAATGTCAGCAAAGGCGATTCCTGCTAAGGCGGTCAGCATTTTCATCTTGTCGTGTTTGAGTTGTAACCAACCCAAAGGGGTACGGTTTTTTAAAGTCTGAAACATTTTTTGTTAGTGGTTAGGGGTTACTCAGAAACATCTATCTGTACGTTGACCTGCAAGTTAGTTAATCCCACCACTTGTTTAGTAGACTCCTCATCGAGTTTGACTTCGACTTCAACGATTCTGGCATCGATATTGGCTGTGGGATCGGTGTTGATGACGTTTTGGCGTTCTATTTCTAAACCAATGTTTTCAACTATTCCTGTTAATTTTTCTGAAATGGCACTACTGGTAACGATTGCCGGTTGTCCTATGGTAACTTTTTGGATATCGCTTTCATAGACTTCTGCTACTGCACACATCTGGTCGATCTGTCCGATTCTGGCAATTCCTTCATCGCTGGATACGACTTCTCCAGGATGAGTTAAAATTTTAATGACCGTACCTGCTTGGGGCGATCTGATATACGCGCGATCAAGGTCGGCTTGGGCAGTTTTGACTGCTGCTTGGGCTTCTCTGACTTCAGCTTCAGCAACGGCTACATCCACAGGACGAACTTCAGCGATTCTATCTAAGGTGGCTTTGGCTTCTGCAATTTGTTCTTCTTGGGCAGATTTGATGCGGTTTAAATTGGCTTTGGCTTCGGCGAGTTGCTCCTTTGCAGTGGCTAAAGTTAAGTATTTACTATCTTTCTCAGATGCAGAGATTGCTCCTTCTTGATAGAGTTGTTCGTAGCGTTGATATTCGACTTGAGCGTTGTTTACTTCTGCTTCAATCCGTGCTACTGTTGCTGTTTGCGCGGTAATATCGTTACTTCTTTCAGCTTCGATGCGAGCGATCGCAGCTTCTTGGGCTTTAATTTCTCCCGTTTTTGCCCCTGCTTTTACTTGTGCCAAGTTTGCCTGAGCAACGCTTACCTGTTCTTTGGCTTGATTCAAAGCAGCCTTTAGGCGATCACGACTATCTAAGATGGCAATGGTTTGACCTTTTTGGAGTTCATCTCCTTCTTTGATTAAAAGTTCTTCAATCCGATTTCCTTCTGCACTAGAAGATACGGATATTTGGATAATTTCTCCACTGGGTTCTAATCTCCCCAATGCCGTTACTGTTGTAATTTCTGGCATTGGTTGAATAGTTACTTCTGTTTGAGCCTTATTTACTGGTCGCAGTCTATAAACTGTTATTCCACCTAGAATTAAAGCCAAACCTATCATTAGTAAAGGGAGTTTTTTTACCAAAGGGTTGACAGATTTGGGTGGGGAATCTGTATATTGCATGATAAATTAACCTATTAGTTTAATATTGGTGTTATATAACGAAAAATCAAGCTGACCATTTCATCCTACGCTTTTATCAATTTAATCGCTTCGATCTAATGTCCAGTATTCGATTGGACTAAAGTACATAATCCTTTAACCATCAAAATTGGACTACAGTACGTAGAAATAATTCATTGTTTAGGATTACCATATTTACTAAATCATGAATAGACTGTAGGAAATAGTAATTAAAAACAAATAAACAATTAACAATTAATGTTTAACATGATGATGATTTTTTCTAATCGACTCAAAGCCAATCCTTTACGATTATTACTTTATCTAGAATGGATTTTATTTGCTTTAAGTATGACAATGGAGTTTCTAATAGTAAAAAATGTCCATCCAATTTTTTTTAAATTTCCACCTGTTTTTCCCGAAATTAATACTAATTTTTTCCCTCTATCAATGCTTTGTATAATTGTTTTTTTGATTATGGGTTTGTGGTATCCACAAGGAAATAATTGGTCTAGTTATGGTTATCTAGGATTAGAATTTATTTTAATTGGTGTCATTGTATTAATGAGTAATGCAACCGTCCGTTTGTTTCCACCGCTACTATTGATTATGGTAATCAGAGGATGCTTGAGTTTCAATTTAATTGGTTCTCTCTTGGTAGCCATCGTTTCTCTCGGCTGGTTTTTTACTTCTTTGTATTTCACAGTCTTTAAACATATTAATAGTAATAATATTCAGCAATTATCAGCAATTCTCCCTCCAAGAATTGAGCCAGAAATCATTGCTCAAATTCAATCTAATGAAGAACAACTAAAATTTTTAATTACCCTAATGGCAACCAATATTAGTTTTTTCTTTTGTTTGATTTCTTTATTTGTATTTTTATTAGTTAATGCTTTAAAATCAGAATATTTATCCCAGTTAAAATTAAGAAAAGTTAATCAGCAATTAAGAGAATATGCTTTACTCATTGAAGATCGAGCAATGTTACAAGAACGCAATCGTATTGCCCGCGAAATTCACGATTCTTTAGGACATTCTTTAACGGCTCAAAATATTCAATTAGCTAATGCTTTGATGTATTTACATTCTGATTTTAAACGTACTAAAGATTTTTTATTAGAAGCCAAACAATTAACGTCTAATGCACTCAAAGAAGTACGCCAATCTGTATCTACTCTGCGTTTAGATCCCTTACAGGGCAAATTACTGAGTGTAGCCATTGCTGATCTCATCAAAGATTGTGAATATCGCACTGAAATTACATTTAATTATCAAAGTAATCTTCCAAAAACGATTTCGCGGGAGACTACAACGGCAGTTTATCGAATCGTACAGGAGGCATTAACTAATATGCTGAAATACTCTGAGGCAACTGAAGTTAATCTCTCTCTCCAAATAATCGGTCAACATTTGCGATTAACGATGACTGACAATGGAATAGGCTTTGATCCGCAAGAAAATACCACTGGATTTGGGATTCAAGGAATGCGAGAGAGAACTAATGCTTTGGGAGGAGAATTTAAAATAGAGAGTATGCTAAGCAAAGGGTGCAAAATTACTGTGATTATTCCTTTATTTCGCTCTACTTTACACTCAAATATTTAATTTTTGATTATGATTCGTATTTTGTTAGTAGACGACCAAAAAATTATCCGTCAAGGATTAAAAAGTTTATTGGAATCTCAAACAGATTTTCAGATAGTAGGGGAAGCAGAAAACGGTAAACGGGCGATCGCATTGTTTGAAGAATTAAGGAACACCTCCCAACAACCAGATTTAATTTTGATGGATGTCAGAATGCCTGTGATGGATGGTGTTGCAGCCACAAAAAAGCTAACTCAACAGTTTAGTAACGTTTCAGTTTTGGTATTAAGTACCTTTGATGATGATGAATATGTTACTCAAGCGATGAAGTTTGGCGCACAAGGTTACTTACTAAAAGATACACCTATCGAAGAAATTTCCGATGCGATTCGAGCAGCTACTAAAGGGTATACTCACTTAGGACCAGGTTTATTTCAAAAGTTTTTAACTCAACCTAAAGTAACATCAGAAAATACCAACGCAGCATTACCTTCTGCTTTACAAAAACTTAGCCCCAGAGAAAAAGAAGTTCTAGCATTAATTGCTAAAGGAGCAAGCAACAAAGAAATTGCTCGTGAATTATATATTTCAGAAAGGACAGTTAAAGCCCATATAACCAGTATTCTCAGCCAATTAGAATTACGTGATCGCACTCAAGTCGCAATTTTGGCTATCCAATACGGATTTACCTGATTTTAATGTTTAACTTTTTTCTATTTTCTCCCTTTAAAAGAGTTAATTTGTTAACTTTTTTATCAATTATTAGTTAGAAAGAAGTAGAAATAGCTTGTACGGGACAAGCAGGAATACACTGTTCACATACGACACAAAGTGAACGTCTAAAGGTTAACTTAAATGTATTTGAATCAAGCATTAACGCTTCAGTAGGACATACCCCTGTACATAACCCACAGTCCACACATTGTTGCTCATTGATACTAATTTCACGACTGGCTAAAGATACATCAATATCTTGCGCTTGCATCCATTCAATCGCTGCTTCAATGGCATCAATATCTCCTAATAATTCTAACACTAATTTACCCACTTGATTAGGGGCAACCTGCGCCCTGATAATATTAGAAGCAATGTTAAAATCTTTAGCTAAACGATAGGTTAATGGCGGTTGTACTGGCCGCTTGGGGAAAGTAAGCGTAAGTCGTTTTTTCATAATTTAACCTAAATATAATACTCTATTTTAACATTTTTTATAGGATCTGCCAAAATCTTTACATTGATTAGTTAATATAAGTCCTCTTTTTATTTTTTAGCGGATGATAAATCAAAAAATATGTTAATATATTAGCAAATTAGTGAATGACTAGAACATGATTGAAATCTATCCTAGCTTAGTTACAGTTATCGCATTATTCGTGTATTTTCTTATTACCATTAATGTTGGCCGTGTAAGAGGAAAGTATCAAGTTAAACCCCCTGCTACCACCGGTGATCCTAATTTTGAAAGAGCTTTAAGAGTTCAACAAAATACCTTAGAACAGATGATTTTCTTTTTACCTTTATTATGGTTATTCTGTTTCTATATTGACTCAATTTGGGGATCAGTCATTGGAGGTTTTTGGATAATTGGCCGCATTTTATATGCTGTGGGATATTATCAAGCTGCTGAAAAAAGAATGATTGGTTTTGCAATTGGTTCGTTAAGTAGTTTAATTTTATTAATTGGTTCTTTAGTGGGTATGATTTTAGTATTAATTAAATAGTTTTAAGCCAAATTACAACATACAAACATCTTTAGATTGGTAGAAGAGTGTTTGTTTTTTATACATTAGAATAAAGTCATTTTAGAGTTTTAAAATAATGGAATCTTTATTTATTGTTTTAGAAGGAATTGATAAAGCGGGAAAAACTACCCAAGCAGAACGATTAAAGCAGTATTTGATTAATCAAGGTAACTCAGCAATTATTAGTTCTGAACCCACAGAAGGAGTAATTGGTCAGTTAATCAGAAAAGCCATGCAAAATCAAGTTTTTGTGATGAAAGATAAAACAAAATTTGACCAACAAATGGCCTATTTATTTGCTGCGGATAGACATTATCATTTATATAATGAAGTGGATGGAGTTTATAAATTAATTAAACAGGATCGTTATCATGTAATTGCCACTCGTTACTATTTTTCATCCTTGGCTTATAATTGTAATAATCAAGAAGAATTTAACTTTGTCTATGGATTAAATAAATGCTTTCCTAACCCTGATTTAGTTATTTATTTAGATATTCCCCTAGATATTGCTTTATCTCGTCTTGAAAATTCTCTCTGTAAAGAGATTTATGAAACTGAAGAAAAATTACAACAAGTAAAAGATAATTATCAGCAAATTTTTCAATCTTATGATGGAGAAATACTAAAAATAGATGGGAAAGATAGCATCGAACAAATTCACCAACAAATTACAGCTTACCTTGAAAAATATTTTAGTTAACGTTATAGTAAAAATAATATTTATATAGCTATATCAAGTTAAATCTTTTATGACCCCAATCTCTAATCTTTCCTATTTACCAGAAAAGACTCGTAAAGGATTAAAATTTGCTGACAGTCTTTGGCAAGATTTGCGAAATAACCAGCTAACAACTTCAACGGTTGTTACTGAAAGCAATGAATCGTTAAATGAGTTTGATGCAGATATTATTATTGCTGGAGGAACCCTAGGAATTTTAATCGCTACAACCCTACAAAAACAAGGATACAGTATTATTTTAATTGAAAAAGGAAAATTAAGAGGAAGAGAACAAGAATGGAATATTTCCCGTCAAGAACTGGATACCTTCGTGGAACTTGATTTATTATCTCCCAAAGAATTAGAACAAGCGATCGCAACGGAATATAATCCAGGAAGAGTGAGTTTTCATAAGGGATATGAATTATGGGTTGAAGATGTTTTAAATATTGGCGTTGATCCTGTTTTTTTACTGGAAACCCTTAAGCAGAAATTTTTAGAAGCAGGGGGAAGGTTATTAGAAAATACCCCATTTAATTCAGGAATTATTTATAATGATGGGGTGTCAGTCAATGCAGGTGATACTGTCTTAAAATCTCGCTTACTGATGGATGGAATGGGACACTTTTCTCCTATTGTTCGACAAGCAAGAAATGGAAATAAACCCGATGGAATTTGTCTTGTAGTTGGTAGCTGTGCCAAAGGTTATACTAATAACGATACGGGAGATTTAATTGCTTCATTCACACCCATTTTGAACCAGTGTCAATACTTTTGGGAAGCGTTTCCAGCAAGGGACGGAAGAACAACTTATTTATTTACTTATGTTGATGCTCATCCTGATCGTTTTAGTTTAGAATTTTTTATGGAAGAATATCTAAGATTACTACCAGAATACCAAAATATAGAATTAGAACAATTAGACTTTAAACGGTTTTTATTTGGATTTTTTCCTGCTTATAAAAATAGTCCTTTAAAAATGCCTTGGGATAGAATTTTACCCATTGGAGATAGTGCTGGTGGTCAATCTCCTGTTAGTTTTGGTGGGTTTGGATCGATGGTTCGTCATTTGAAACGATTAAGTTTAGGGATAGATGAAGCATTAAAAGTTGATGTTTTAGATAAAAATTCTTTATCTTTATTGCAACCTTATCAACCCAATATTTCCGTAACTTGGTTATTTCAAAAAACCATGAGTGTTGGGATAAATCAAAAGGTTTCTCCTAACCAAATTAACAACTTAATGAGTGGTGTTTTTCAAGTTATGGATCAATTGGGAGATGAAGTTTTAAAACCTTTTTTACAAGATGTGATCCAGTTTCCTGCCTTAATGAAAACTTTACCTTTAGTTAACCCTAAGTTAGTGTTACCTATTTTACCTCAAGTGGGTATGCAACCTCTATTAGATTGGACAGTACACTACTTCAATTTAGCTGTCTATAGTGGGTTATATCCTGTTGGAAAATGGGTAAAACCTATCACAGATAACTTATCCCCACAACAACAATATTATTATCATCGTTGGTTAGATGCGTGGAAATATGGCTCAGGAGGGGATTATAATGGAAATTAAGGATAAGATAAAAGGGGACTTTGATGAAAATTCTAGATCATAAACAGGTGAAATATTGCAACTTAGTACAGCATCAACAAGATATACCCCAATATTTACCTGGTTTAATCTTTAAAAATAAACTGTTTATCAAAGACAAAATTTTTACTAGAGAAGAACAAAAAGAAGCACAAGATTATGGAAAAAAGCAATTTTTGGACAATAAAGGACAAATAGAATACTTATTATTAGAGGATGTCACAGGATTTATTATTTGGAAAGAAAGTAATCAAGTAGAATTGTTGAAAAGTAACTCTAAAAATAATCTATTAAAAACGAACAATTTAGAAGAAATTGTGAACAAAATAAGAGGAAATAATGGGGTTGAAATAAAAGATCGTCGCCATCGTCTTAAACTATATTCTAAATGTTTTATTGGCAGTGATTTAGTGGATTGGATGATGAAAGATTTATCGATTTCTTTAGAGCAAGCTATTAAAATTGGCCAACAGTTAATTGATAAAAAAATTATCCATCATGTCCATGACCAACATGATTTTGAAAATAAATATCTATTTTATCGCTTTTATGTTGATGAGTAATTCATTTTTTTGTTATTCTATAGATAAATATCATAGATTTAGTGAAAAATATTTACTTTGTATGCAATCTTTTTTACAAGAAACCAATAAACCCGATCCCCAAATAAATCTAGCAAAAGCAGCGTTAATTTATGCAAAATATGAATATCCTAAAC
>JAAUYI010066455.1_pt1 | contig 24659 bp, 27 predicted proteins | sample 7278041 | NCBI WGS metagenome assembly JAAUYI01 (sample SAMN14350216, study PRJNA611818) | marine sediment metagenome | isolation source: surface marine sediment (0.6m) | place: French Polynesia: Moorea | collected 2018-08
CCCAGTATTGAAGAATGGGTCAAAGCAGTTAGTGAAGCCGTTATGAAGGCTTGTAAACGGAGTGAGATACCCCTACCGAAATTAATCGCTGAACCTGGGCGATCGCTCATTGGTTCCGCCTGTGTGACGGCCTATACAGTGGGCAGTCGGAAAGAAATCCCCGAAATACGTACCTATATTGCCGTTGACGGTGGAATGTCCGATAATCCCCGTCCCATTACCTACCAATCTGCCTATCGTGTCGTCCTCGGTAACAAAATGTCAGCCGAGATCAACGAAACCGTAACCGTTGCTGGAAAACACTGTGAATCAGGAGACATACTAATTAAAGATGCTCAGTTGCCTCAAACTCATCCAGGCGATATTCTAGTAATCATGGGGACAGGAGCCTATAACTATAGTATGGCTTCCAACTATAATCGCTTGCCTCGTCCTGCTGCGGTTTTGGTTCATAATGGAGAAGCTAACCTAATCCTACGCCGGGAATCCTACGACGATCTCATTCGACAAGATTGTTTACCCCAAAAGCTTCTTTCCTAACCCCCTTTTTGTTATCCCTTTTTGTTCTCATTGAGCATTCATCTTGTCATCCTACTTCCTGTCAAGTCAGCCTCCTGAGCAACACTGGACACCGCCAGCCCTAATTCCAGAGCTAATTCATAACAGCATTGATATCGGTTTAGTGCTGCTGCTAACCTATTTGATGCTTCTCGCCATTGGGGAGCGTCGTACCCTGTACATGGTTCGGGGGCTGATCATGCTTATGTTAGCGGCAGTGATTAGCGAAAAGCTCCAATTCACACTGCTGCAATTTGTCCTGGAAAAATTAGTCTTGGGCGCAGCCGTTGCCATGGCGGTTATTTTCCAAGGAGAGTTTCGGCGATTTCTGGAATTATTAGGACAAGGAAAAATCCTCGAATTCTTCAAACGAAAACCCACCACCATCAAACCCAATAACGTAGTTGATGAACTGGTGGAAGCCGTCAGAGAACTCTCTCAAAACCGTACAGGAGCCTTGATTGTCATTGAAACAACTGGTTCAATCGATATGAGGGTGTTCGTTGATCAAGGGGTACCTATCGATGGAGAAATTTCTAAAGCCCTCCTACAAACCATTTTTCAGCCAAAAACCCTACTTCACGATGGAGCCGTCTTTATTCGGGGTTCTCGCATTATCTCCGCCGGCGTTATTTTGCCCCTCTCCGATAAAACTTTCTCCCGTCAACTCGGAACCCGACATCGCGCTGCCATGGGCATTACGGAAATTGTAGATCAATGCTTATGTATTATCGTATCTGAAGAAACCGGTTCCATCTCCTTAGCAGAAAAAGGAGTCTTGGATCGTCCCCTAACTAGCAGTAAACTAAAAGAACTACTCGACAACAAATTTGCCTTACTTGTTAAAGGAGAATCTGTCGCTCCTGGGTGGGGTCTTCTCAGTCGAGTCATCGGCCCAAAGGGAAGACGCTTCTTACAAACAACCTTTCGTATGTTGTCATCGAACTCATTAGAAGAGAAGAAATGACTGTTAAGCAGCCTATTGTGTTAAAGGACTTACCAACCGATCTCAACCCAACCCGTCTTCCCCAACATATCGCCGTTATTATGGACGGTAATGGTCGTTGGGCAAAACGTCGTGGACTGCCTCGTATTATGGGGCATCAACGGGGGGTGGATGCCCTCAAAGATTTACTCCGTTGTTGTCGAGATTGGGGTATTCCCGCTTTGACAGCCTATGCTTTTTCCACAGAAAATTGGGGCCGACCCCTCGAAGAAGTGGAGTTTTTGATGACCCTGTTTGAACGAGTGCTGCGCCGTGAACTTCAGGAAATGATGGCTGAAAATGTCAGAATTCGCTTTGTCGGTGCTTTGGATGTCTTACCCCCTTCCCTACAATCAGAAATTTATCGCTCGATGGAAGATACAGAAAAGAATACAGGGGTTCAATTTACAGTGGCTACTAATTATGGTGGCCGTCAAGAAATAGTCCAAAGTTGTCGCGCGATCGCTCAACAAGTTAAACAAGGGCTTCTCAATTTAGATGATATCAACGAAAATTTATTTGAAAATTATTTATATACCAAAGGTATTCCTGACCCTGATTTATTAATTCGCACCAGTGGAGAAATGCGTATTAGTAATTTTTTGTTGTGGCAACTGGCTTATGCAGAAATCTATGTGACTCAAACCCTTTGGCCTGATTTTGATCGTCATAGCCTCCACGACGCTTTATTAAATTATCAACAGCGAGAAAGACGGTTTGGGAAAGTGAGTAAGACTTAAGTTGATCTCAAATCAGTTAGCGGTGCGGCAGCACTCGCGGAGCGAGACCGCTGATATTTATAACAATAATCATAGTTAAGAGGTACAATAATGACTTTGCAGGAAATGATCAAATCTTTTGAGAGTTTATCAGAGGATGAACAAGATTTATTGCTAGAAATTTTCCATAAATATAGGAACCAAACAAGGGAAAAGGAAACAAAAGCATTAGAAAAAGAATTTGAACTGTGGGAAACAGCAAGTGATGAAGATTGGTTAAGTATAGAGTCAAGACTGGCAATTGAGGAATTATAAATGGCAAGAGGAGATATCATTTTAGTTCGCTTACCTTCCTCAGATCAACGAGAAGAAACAGGAAATCGTCCAGCTATAGCAGTACAAACCGATGGTTCATCTTCTCCTATGCTCATAGTTGTTCCTCTCACTTCTTCCTTGGCTGCTCTAAGATTTCCTTTTACAGTCAAGATCGAACCTTCATTAATCAATGGATTAACTTTGCCCTCTGTAGCAATGGTGTTTCAGTTGCGAGCAATTGATCCTAAACGGATTATCCGTCAAATTGGGAAATTAGAATCCGATTATTTGGAACAAGTTGATATCGAAATTTGGCGAATGCTTAAACCGCCTGAAATATGAAGGCAATTAGCAAAAGATTAGCTTTAGCTTTTAATTTTCTACCAATTTTTTTTAGAGTTTGATGTTTGTATTTAAGCGGTGAAATGATGACTTTGCAGGAAATGCTCAATTTGTTTGAGAGTTTATCAGGGGATGAACAAGATTTATTGCTAGAAATGCTCCATAAATATAAAGACCAAACGAGAGAAAAAGAAATTTTGACTAATTTTAAGAAATTAAAACAAGCGATCGCTACAGGAACAGCTAAAAGGGGAACAGTAGAAGATTTGATTGCTGATTTGAATGAGGATTAAAAATCATAAATTATCTAATTTTTCTTCTAAACTACTATCAAAAGAATCATCGATTTGTGATGTGGGAATCTTTAAATTAATTTGAAATACTATTTGATTATTCTCGATAGAAATATTTGTAACATTAACAACACTTTTATTAGGTAACAACTCATTAAGAGGAACTTGAGAAGGTAATTCTTGTTTATATCCTGCGTCGTCTAACCATTCACTAATTTTACGCCAACTTTCGAGTCTTTCATTATTTTTATCTAAAAGTCCTTTAACGTAACGATATACACTAGCACAAAGGTCAGTTTCTACGCCTTTCGGTTGCTTTCCCAGCTTTTCAGCAATTTCTGTGGGACTATGACCACATAATAAGGCACGTAAATGTAGTTTTTCCATTGGAGTTAGGGGTTTACCCTTAGCAAACGCTAAGTCTGTATAGAGGGTTTTTAAGTCCCATTCCTGCTCAGCTTGGGTAAATTGTTTGTCAATGCTTACCATATTATTCTTTGATGACAATTCCTGATGTAATTCTAAGTAATTTCCTGATGTTTACCTAGTATAACTCTATTTATTCTCTAACTATAATGATGTAATAGCCAGATAATACTATGTTCACTCAAAAAAGCATAGCATGAATACTCTTGTTGCTCTTTCTCAAACTAAAACACAGCTAATTGAAGCGTTAAGCTTACTTCCGTCAACTACGGTTTTACCTCAAGATGATAACTTGTCTCATTTTGAGTCATTGAATCTAAGTCCAATGATTGTGCAAGATATTGAGCAATTAAATGAGTTTTGGGACTTTGTAGAAAATTATTATCATCTTAAAGTAATTGCTTTAGTCGGGATGGTTAATGTAGGAAAATCAGCATTAGGCAATTACCTTTTAAATCGAGGAGAGTCAGAAGTTTTTCAAGAAGCACCCATTCGAGAAACTTCGGATGCAAAAGAAGCTAAACTCGATGAGAATACTGTTATTTTTGATTTACCAGGATTGGGTTCTGTTTTAAGTGATGAAGATGATGAAGTTGTAACAAGAATCTTAAATAGAGCTAATCTTTTGCTGATGGTTCTTGATTGTAATTATCCAATTCCTAATCATCTTTATGAATTTCTAAAAAGTGATCAAGTAATTAAAACTGATGCACTTCAAAAAGTTGTTATTATAATTAATAAAATAGATTGTCTTTCTGATTTACCTGAGCATATACAGAATAAAAAAATTAAAAAATATATTGATTTTCTATATTATGGCGATTCCAAAATGAACTTTTCTGGCATTGCTAATCTTTTTAATTATGAGATTCCTGTCGTACCCTTCTCAGTTTCTCAAGCGAGGAAATATAGTGATTATTCCCTAGAGAAGCAGTTAAGAAAAGAGATCAACGAAGCACTAAAATCAAATCATGATGGTGTTCTAAATCGCACAATATATAAATTATATGACTTATCAAGAAAGTATATCCCGTTAGCTATCAATTATATTGAATTAGACAAAAAACAAGAGCATTTATCAGATAAAGCTGAAGCAATTGCTACTGCAATTACCAATGGAACAGAACAATTAATTGATAGAGAAGTTGAAAATGTAGCTTCTCGTCTTCAACGTATTAGAGAACGTTGTTTTGATGAGCTAAATACTTATGGAACTACAGATGCGGAACGCTTTTGGCAAGGAGATAATTTTACAAGAAAAAAGAATGCTTCTAAATCATGTAAAGATAGATATCAAGAAGAGATTATCAAAGAATTTGTCAATTTTGCTACAAATTTACAAGTTAGTTTATCTTTTATGGGTCAAAATTTTTTAGGAGAAACTATTCACGTAACTCTTCCTGAATATGAATCAATTTTATCTAGCTTAAAAAGTTCAATTTATGAAATTTGGGATGCTTTTGATGATTATTTCTTTTTGGATAAAGACCATGACACTTTTACCCATAGTTTAAATCAGTCTCAGGAATATTTTGAAAAAGCAGCAGATGAATTTTCTGATTGGTATTCTAAATTTAAACAGGACTTTTACGATACCTTGAAAGTCAAGTGTGAAAATGTTTCGCCATTTAAAGAATACATTTTCTTTAGCGAACAAGCTAGTGCTTTAGAAGCTTTCTTTAAAAGTTTTATATCGATTGATTTAGTTCAAGCGATGCTTTCTGATGATTCTCAATAACTCAATTACGGAGAAAAACCATGACTCAAAATTTCCAAACCTATAAAACTTTCCGTCAACCAATTGAAACAACAACTTTACTTGATGATTTTGCCCCTGTTATTCTCGAGGATATTGCTGAAAAAGTTGAGCCTATTTTTGAGCTACAATCAACCTACTGCGAACAGTTAAATCAACACTGTAGACAGCTACAAAAGTTTTCTCAATTTTCTCATTTAATTTCTCAACTACAACAATTAATTCAGAAAGTCAAGTTGGATTTTAAAGATTGTGAAGAAAATATTGACTATTTTACTCTAGTTTTTATGGGGGGAGTATCAGCAGGAAAAACCTCAATGATCTGTGATTTACTGAATATCGATCCCGATCAAATTAATAACTTACTAAAGTCAAATCACCAATTTGAAGCTGGACAAGATGACGTTGTTATTCGAGACAGGGTTGCGACGAGAAATGTTTATGAGTTTCTGATTGAAAAAAGCCATCTTCGTTTAGTGGATGTCCCCGGAACAGGTGGTGTTGTTGATGACAATACTACTATAGCTCCTTTTGTTAATAAGGCAGAATGCGTTATTTTTCTTTCCAATGCAGCATCAGATCTGACAAAAGATGACTATGATTTTATTCTTAATCATGTAGTTGGATTAAATAATAGTCAAGAGTTAACTGAAGAAAATGCTTCAAATAAAAAGGCTCTAATTGTTGTTAATAAATGGGATACAATTAAAAGAGGTTCACCAGATGATATAAAACAAAAAGACTTGGAAACTAAAAAAAATTGGATTTTAAATGGAGATCAAAAGTCTGGTTTTCCTGGAATTAGTCAACTATTTAAACGAACATTAACCATTGTTCCAGCCAATACCAGTCAAAGATATTTAGATGAGGAAACAAGAAGTTATGGACGATATGGAGACCTAAACCTTACTCCAATGTTAGAAGCTCTTAAAGAGATTCTAATACAAGAAGGCACTTCAATTAAATTAGAGCGTCCTAAACTAATTTTAAAAACGTCTCTGAGAGACACTGATGAACTTTTAAAAAATGAGAGAGTTAAAAGTTCAGTGGATGAATTGGTAGAACAACTGCAAAAATTAGGGGCTAATATATCCATCAATTCTCCAACCATTATGCAATTATTAGAGTCTCGTTTGGATAGTCTTCAAGGCAGAATCAAACGGGAGCTATTTTATCAGATTAAAACAATTATGGAGAGTTGGAAACCCAGTGTGTCTTGGGGCGATCGCTTTAAAATGCTTTATCCAAAAGAATGGTGGGGATCAGAAAAATTTGGAGCAGCAGGAGTTCAAGAAGAACTAAAAGAAAGTTGGCATGATGAGATTGAAGATTTACTCAAAAGTAATCTTGATTTTAATGCAATTACCAGAGATATTCGAGATGAAATGAGATCAATTAATGAGATGTTATCCGCAACCTTTAAAGCTCAACTAGCAGATGCAAAATTGCAGAGTGTTATCCTTAAAGGGGATACGCTAAAAAGCTTTGATGGGGATATTGATCCTTTAAAATCGAGTCATAATTTACAAGATGCGGTTGACAAAGCTGTAGATAAAATTCAAATGAGTATCATAGATGATATTATTGGAATTGTTACCATAGATGCAATTATTGCTGCATTAATTGGTGCATTTTTAACTCCATTGGGAAGTGCTATTTTTATTGCGTTGCGTCGTTTTTGGAAAGGAAAAAATGAGGAAAAAAAAGCTAAACAAGAACTTGAAGATGCCATTTCACATATTACTGATGATGTAGCTGCTGATATGAGAGAACAAGTAGCTAATAAACTTCGTCAAACTGTTCAAGATTCAATTAATAGTTTGAGTAAACTTATTCAATCAGAAACTCAAAGTTTAAGTGAACCGCTTCAAGCACTTGATGAGGCAATTTCAACTATTAAAGAACTTCGTCAAACTCTATAAATGATTAAGTTAAATTAATTAGCTGTGGTAATAATTGGGTCTTTAGGATAATAAAAAATGATTCTAAAGATTCAATGTTTTTATTCTAATATCAACACCATTACTTCATCAATAATTGCTGTTTTATTTACTATTTCTGCAATTTCTTAAGCTGCATATTTACCCTATCCTAACTAATTTTTGTAGTGCTATAGTCATTACTTTCTCTCCTTAGCTTTTTCATAGGCGAGATCGTGTTCTGCAAAACTTAAAATAAACACTCGTTTAGGTGCAGGTTTTTCATAAATACGATAAACTAAACGATAACTAACCCCATTTTCATCAATTTCTAAGGCTCGATACCCTTTGAGTGTACCCGTTAAATTATGACTCGGTATTCCTCTAGTTTGATAAGGATCAAGGGATAAAACTTGTTGGTATTTGGAGAAATCCTCTTTTAGTTTAGAAGGTAAACTTAATAAATCCTCTTGAGAGAATAATTTATGTAGTTTAATTTGATACCGTTTTTTTGTAACCACGTTTTTCTAACCACTCATTTAAAGCATCTTCATCAATTTCATCACCAATATCGACAACAGTTTCCCATTTATCAGGGTTATCTGGATCATCAAGATCCTTCATGCGTTCAATTGCTAATTGTTCAGCAGATTTATGAGAATTGTCTACTTGATATTTTGTGATTAAAAACTCAACAAAGTCTAAAACCTCCTCTTGTTGTTTAGGAGGTAATAAGTGTATTTTTTGTGTAACTAAATCAATCGTATTCACTGCTTATCCTTCTATTTACTTGATTAATAACTATTATAGCTAATTTAGAACAACAATTGGGGTGATTATAGCACTAATCATTATGGTTAGACAGTTACGGAGATTCCTCGTTCCTCGGAATGACAACTTAAGAAAAAGATTAATTATAAATTAAGTCCATCGCCTGATCAATAATATTAGTTTTATTTACCATTTCTGCAAGTTCTTCTGCTTCATATCTACCTTCAAAAGCTTCTATTGCTGCTTGTCTCAACGCTGAAGCATAAGCATCTTCTAAAGTCTCTCTTAATTCTGCTGGTTTAAGATAATGTCCTCCTGCTTTACGTCGTTTATTTGTTCGTTGAATTTGTCTGACTGCATTAGCAATAGAGGTTTCCCAGGAACGGGTAGTACGTTTTTCTGCTTGCTGTTTAATCAGATGTAATAAGACAATAATGCCAAAGCTATAAATCTTATTGAGCTTATCATCTTTGCTCATTTCTGTTAGTTCCTCTACTAACAACAAAGCATCATCAATATGGCCAGCTAGTAACAAATCTTTTAACTCGAATAACTCTTCCATTTGATTATTTCTCCTAAACTCAATAATGTTGTAAATAAACGGAAGATGGGCAATATTAATTAAAGTTAAAACCTTAATATAAAGGGAGTTTTGAGTATTGCCCACCCTACAAATATTTTGATCTAAACTCTGGTTGCCCTGTTTAAACTGGGTTCTAAATCTCGCATTTTCTTCCCTCTCCATAACAGACGAATGGGAGTCCCTGGAAAACCAATTTGTTCTCGAAACTGTCGCTCAATATAACGTCGATAGTTATCATTAAATCGCTTCGGATCGTTAACAAATAAGGTAATAGTTGGGGGTTGGGTGGATACCTGGGTTCCGTAATAAATTTTTCCCTGTTTTCCTTGTCTACTGGTGGGAGGGGAATGCCATTTAACCGCTTCTTCTAATACTTCATTCACCACAGAAGTATTTACCCGACGACGATGTTCTTCTACTGCTACATCTACTAATTTAAAGATTTTTTCCACTCGTTTTCCTGACATGGCACTGACAAAAATTAGATCAGCCCATTCCATAAAATACAGTCGATCCATCACCTTTTTTTTGTAGTCATAAATGGTATAAGAATCTTTGTCGACTGCATCCCATTTATTCACCACAATAATAGCAGCCCGTCCTTCATCAATAATGCGATCTGCTAATTTAATATCTTGGTCTGTAACCCCATCAATGGCATCAATTACTAATAAAACCACATCGGCACGACGAATGGCTTTAAAAGCTCGATTAATACTAAAAAATTCTGCTCCGTAATTCACATTTTTTTTGCGACGAATACCAGCAGTATCAATCAAGCGATAGGTGTTTTCTCCTCGTTCTACGATAGTATCAATGGCATCTCTGGTTGTCCCAGAAATTGGACTGACAATGGCTCTTTTTTCCCCTAAAAAGGCATTGAGTAAACTTGATTTTCCTACATTGGGACGGCCAATAATAGAAACATTAATTTCTTCTCGATCAGGTAGTTCATCGGGGGAGGGTAAATAGGTAATTAATTCATCTAATAATTCTCCGGTTCCACTGCCATGAATACCAGAAACAGGATAAGGTTCTCCTAATCCTAATTCCCAAAAATCGGCCGCTTGAATTAATCCTTGTTCGGGTGACTCGCATTTATTCACCGCTAATAAAATAGGAACCTCTTGCTGTCTTAACCAGTCTCCGATTTCACGATCGCCGGCTGTGGGTCCGGTTTGTCCATCCACCACAAAAATCGCTGCACTGGCTTCTGTTAAGGCTGCCATAGCCTGTTCTCGAATCAAGGGTAGAAATTCTGTATCATCGTCGAACACCAGTCCTCCTGTATCCACCACTTGAAAATCCCGATCGCGCCAAAATGCAGGCCGATAAGTGCGATCGCGGGTAATTCCTGGTTCGTCGTGTACAATCGCTTGCCTGTCTTTGGCTAAACGGTTGACAAGGGTTGATTTGCCCACATTGGGCCGTCCAATAATCGCAACAATAGGTAGTGCCATAGAAATATAAGTAAAATATCAGTTAGTAGATTGAAGAAGGAGTCAGGAGTCAGGAGTCAGGAGTTCCGGCGCTATCGCACAGGAGTCAGGAGAAAATAAGATACACTCAAGACATTGTTTAATATTATTCTGATTTCTGACTCGGAAACTCCTTGCTCCAAAGGGGCGATAAAAATTTTGCTCAATCTTCCATGATAACGATTTTTTTAGGTAATGGGTTCAACGATCCTTGATATTATCTTTCCATCCCTTTTCTCGTCTTCTAGAGTTAACCCAAAATTAACCTTAATACTTCTATTTACTTATTTTTCTTAATGATCCCAAAAAAAGTATTAAGTTTTATAGACTATGCAGTATTTTGTATCGAATGTTACAGAATTATATGTTATATATAGTAGTGAGGGTGAAATAAACCACATAAGAAAACAACATAACTAATCGGAGTCTAAATATTATGTCTACTGAACAACAAGCAAGAACTTTAATGATGCGTCATCACCAAATGGTCAAAAATCGTCAACAATCCATGTTAGGGCGGGCAGCAGCGGAAATTGGGGTGGATGTTGAAAAAGATTATTGGACGACCATTCAAGGTAAACCCTGTCCTGGTTTTCGTAGTTCCTATGATCGCTCCCATGTTGCGATGAGTTAATCATAACAATTCAGACATATTACACGATAAACTATTATAGGGTGTTTTTCAGAAGAAGAACACCCTATTAAAATAAACAAAAGTCTCATTTTTTGAGTGATTCAACCTAAAAAAATATGATGAAAAAATTATACGAAGGGAAAGCAAAAATTCTTTATAGTACAGAAAATCCAGACGTTTTGTTAACCCATTTTAAAGACGATGCCACTGCCTTTAATGCTCAAAAAAGGGGAACCATTGCCGAAAAAGGGAAAATAAACTGTCAAATTACAGTGGCTTTGTTTAAGTGGTTAGAATCGAAAGGTATTCCTACCCATTTAATTGAACAATCTGGGGATGATCAAATATTAGTCAAACGAGTCAATATTGTTCCAGTGGAAGTGGTTGTCAGAAACATTGCAGCAGGAAGTTTATGTCGACAAACTGGGTTAGAAGAAGGATATGAATAACCCTTTCCCTTAGTGGAATTTTACTTTAAAAACGATGAATTAGGGGATCCTTTATTGACCCGCGATCGCCTTTTAATTTTAGCATTAGCTACTGAAGAACAACTCGAACAACTACAAACCCTAGCCCTAACCATCAACCAACATTTACAAGACTTTTTTGACAGTTGTCAAATTACCCTAGTGGATTTTAAACTCGAATTTGGCATTGATAATCAGGGACAAATCTTACTGGCCGATGAAATTAGTCCTGATACCTGTCGACTTTGGGATCAAACCCAAAGCGATCCCCAAAAGCGTGTTATGGATAAAGATCGCTTTCGTCGAGACTTGGGACAAATTGAAACTGCCTATCAACAAGTGCAGAAGCGAGTTTTAGACAAATTAGCCTCTTCTCAAATCTAAAAAGTATTGGAACAATTTGTTAGAGTAGGAGTCAAAGTAACGGGTAATATGGCTCGGCTGTTAGACAAGCTGTTAGCTATCAGTTAAGTTAACCATAGGCAACGGATAACAGTAAAAACGCTATAGCTTGATTGGGTGTGTGGACGTGTCAAACCAGAGTAAAAAGTTACATTTTTCTCCTTTATTGGGGATTATTCTGACAACAACAACCGTATGGGCAACAGACGAACCGCTAAGAGGGCAAAATGTGCCATCAGTAGCCAGTATCAAAGACCCAGAAGCAACTTATTTGGAGTTTCCAGACCCCTTCAATGAGTCCTCAAACCTTGTTGAGCCTTATACAAAGGTTTCTGCTATCAAAGAAGCTACAGTTTCTCCTGAGAAATCTTCAGAGTCTGCTGAGGAAGGAATCGCTAAAACATTTAATCATTCCGTCATAGAAGATCCCTGGTTAGAGGAGTCCTCAGACCCAGTGGACCCTTATCCTAGGGTTTCTACTATTGAAAAAACCCTATCCCAGACAACTGAAGCAGTCTCTATGGAGTCTGATGATTCTATCGTTTCAGATCCCCAGTTAAATGACTCCTCAGACGCAGTTAATCCTTATCCCAAGGTTTATACCCTAAAACAAGAATTACCAAGCTCTCAGAAGCCTTCCCAGCCCGCTACAGCTATCGCAAAGGAACAGACAGAGTTAACGGTGTCGGACTCTTTAGGGGAAGAATCCTTATCACAAACCAACTTAGACAAAGCGATCGCTGCTGAATCCACTCCTTCGCAAGAAATAGCCCAAGAAACAACCCCTCCTACTGAGATTGAAGATTCCCCAGATACGGATACTCCAGTTGTTCCTGTTCCTGACATCATCCCTACCCCTGAACTCGAAACCGAAGAAACGGAAACCACCGGGGAAGAACCCAGAGTTTTAGTGGTAGAAGTCGTGGTAGAAGGGGCAGATCCCGAATTAGAAGACTTGGTTTACAATACCGTTCAAACTCGACCAGGGCGAACCGCTACCCGTTCTCAACTGCAAGAAGACGTTAACGCCATTTACGCCACGGGTTACTTTGCTAACGTGCAAGTTACTCCGGCGGACACTCCCTTAGGGGTTAGAATTACCTATGCTGTGGAAGTTAACCCTATTTTAGAACAAGTGGTGGTCAGTACCGTGCCTGACGTGGAAGATCAACGGGCTTTACCCCCTGAGAAAGTTCAAGAAATTTTTGGAGAGCAATACGGTAAAACCCTCAACCTACGGGATCTTCAAGAAGGGATCAAAGAAATTAACGAATGGTACGCCGAACAAGGATTTGACTTAGCGCAAGTGATTGGTTCCCCTGAAGTGAGTGACGATGGAGTTGTTACTTTAGTGATTGCTGAAGGGGTGATCGAAGACATACAAGTACGGTTTTTTGATGCAGAAGACGAATCTGTAGACGGGAGAACCCGCGACTTCATCGTTACCCGTGAAATGCAGCTACAACCAGGAAACGTTTTTAACCGAAAAACAGCCCAATTTGACCTACAACGGATTTTTGGCTTAGGACTGTTTGAAGATGTACGGATCTCCTTCAGTCCAGGGGAAGACCCCACAGAAGTGGTTGTCAATGTGGACGTAGTGGAAGGCAACACCGGCTCATTGGCCGCAGGGACAGGGATTAGTTCCAGTAGTGGTCTATTTGGAACCATTAGTTACCAAGAACAGAACTTAGGGGGTAATGGCCAAACCATTGGGGGTGAAGTCCAAGTCGGGGAAAGGGAATTACTCCTTGATGTCAGTTTTACCGATCCTTGGATTGCTGGGGATCCCTATCGTACCGCTTATACGGTTAACGGGTTCCGTCGTCGTACCATTTCCCTGGTTTTTGATGGGGATGATTCTTCCATTAGAACCCTCAACGATTTTGACAGTCCTCGGGTGATTCGCACGGGGGGTGGTATTTCTTTTGCTCGTCCTTTAGCGGATAATCCTTTTACTAAACCAGACTGGCGACTTACCGCAGGGATTAACTATCAACGGGTACAAATCGAAAACGCGGATGGGGATATCGCTCCTTTATCGGCACCTCTGAATGGTTTTCCTTCTCAACCCCTTGCTTTTAGTGATTCAGGACGAGATGATTTATTGACTGTGAGTTTTGCTGCCGCTCAAGATTTTCGCAATAATCCCTTACGTCCCACCAGTGGCCATGTTATTCGCTTAGGCATAGAACAGACGTTTCCTGTAGGTTCAGGGAGTGTTGCTTTCACCCGTTTACGGGGAAATTATAGTCATTATATTCCGGTTGATTTTATTGATTTAGGGTTTATTGAAGAGGATCAACCCAAACCTCAAGCGTTAGCGTTTAATGTGCAAGCTGGAACCGTATTAGAAGATTTACCCCCTTATGAAGCTTTTGTGGTGGGAGGTAGTAACTCGGTGCGGGGTTACGCAGAAGGGGAAGTGGGTAACGGACGAAGTTATTTCCAAGCGACGGCAGAGTACCGATTTCCTATTATTCCGGCGGTTGGGGCTGCTGTTTTCTTTGATTATGGTACAACGATTAAGTCTCAACGATCCGTTCGTGGGATTCCTGGAGTAGTGCGAGGATTACCCAGTGATGGTTATGGTTATGGTATTGGGGTGAGAATACAATCTCCTGTGGGTCCGATTCGGGTTGATTTTGGCATCAATGATGAGGGAGATTCTCGCATTCATTTTGGTATTGGAGAGAGATTTTAATATCAGTTTTCAATGCTGATTCTTTACCTAGCGATCGCCTAAAATACTTCCCTCTGTTTTGGACACTTTATTGGCTAAAAAGCTTGCCTAACTCACTTTCACTACAGATTGTCTCCCCCCCAGGAAAAAGCTGTACGAAATCCTTAGTTTTTTGAGATTTTAACAGGAACCAAGTTGATCATTTCTCCTTAAAGCTTCATTTTTTATCCAAGAAAAAGGCGTCTCATTCCTACACCAATCATAATGATTACGAATATTACTTTGCCAGGCTGCCCCAGAAAATCCACATCCTAGATTTTGATTATGTGTGTTTTGATCCACCGCTAAACTAGCATAGGCTTCACATCCACTGTATTGACAATTGTTTAATTCTCTGTTTCGGATTCTAATTTCCTTTTGTTTATCTCCTTCAGAAGCCCCTAAACACCAATTATAATGGTTGGCATAAAAAGGTTGCCATCTAGGGGAATATTGAAAAGGAAAACAACCATTATTTAATCTAGTTCTTAAGGCATTAACAGCCTCTTGAGCATAGAGTTCACAGCTAAGTTGTTTAGTTTGAGATAACAATGGATGATTAGTAAATATAATAACTACTAAAAAACAACTTATAAGAATTGCCGAAAACTTCTGTAGAAAATTTAATTTCATCTAAATTCTCCAGTTATTGTAATCAACTCCTTTCGGCAAGCCTAACATTTTAATTTCATAAAATCAAAAAACTTAATAAATATATAATGAGTATAATATGAAAACTCCCATATTTACACCTACTAAAGTTTAAAATGACATCTACCATAGGAAAAGAATTTACCGTATCGGGTATTGGTTTACATTCTGGGGCAAACACTCAAGTTAAAGTATTGCCTAATTATAGTAACCAAGGACGTTATTTTGTTCGGGTTGATTTGCCCGAAAAACCCATCATCCCTGCAACGGTTTCAGCAGTGAATCAAACCCTATTATCCACAGAATTAATGGCTGATGGGGCTACCGTTCGCACGGTGGAACATTTATTATCTGCTTTGACTGGTTGTGGTATTGAAAATGCTCAGATTGAAATCGATGGGCCAGAAGTTCCTTTGCTAGATGGTTCGGCAAAAAATTGGCTAGATGCGATGATGGAAGCCGGTCTAAACCCCTCTGAAATGGCAGTGGGAAGCCCCATTGAAGAACCTATATGGGTGAGAGATGGGGATGCTTTTGTGGCTGCTATTCCTGCCCCAGAAATCCGCTTTTCCTATGGTATTGATTTTCCTTATGAAGCGATCGGTAATCAATGGGTGAGTTGGAATCCTAAAAAACAGCCATTTCAAGAATTTATTGCCCCTGCAAGAACCTTTGGTTTTGCTGATCAAATCGAACAGTTGAAACAAGCAGGATTAATTAAAGGAGGGAGTTTAGATAATGCGTTAGTTTGCGATCGCTCCGGTTGGGTTAATCCTCCTTTACGGTTTGATAATGAACCGGTTCGTCATAAACTATTAGATTTAATCGGGGATTTAAGTTTATTGGGAACCATTCCCCAAGCTCATTTTTTAGCTTATAAAGCAAGTCATAATCTTCATGTTCAACTAGCAAAACAGTTAGAAGGCTGTGGACTGGGAAATCAGCAATAGGAATAGTTCATAAAAATATAGTCAAATATGACATATCCTTATTTTGCCGGTATTACCCTGACTGGGTGAACTACAACACCACGCCAGTTGCGTGACTGTCGGGGAACCCGCCCAACGCACTGGCTCCTCTATCCCATAGTTAAAGACATTTGGGACTGCTTTCTATCTAGCGCATTTGGTTTTTTCTTCACCTAAAATTGTGAGTCAGTGAAACTAGCTATTGCCTATTTTGAACGAGATTTAGATTAAATGTACACTGATTGATGATGAGGCTCACGACTCAATTATCTTTGTGGTGAAATGTCATCAACTCATAACCTCATTCTAAACCCCTCAATTCTAATTAGACGTTAATATTTGTTACAAAAACAGACTGAGAATTAATGAGTGATGGACATTGCTGTATCTAAATGCTTGATTAAAGTTGCTTGGGGTAAAGGCCCTTGTAAATGACTCCAAGGTAATATTTGCTCGGTTTTCCAGTTATAATGAACATAATAATCTAAAGGGGGTAATTGTCCTTTTAATTCCTTGAAAGCGCGTTTATAACTCCCTAATGAGTCCCCATAGGATCGGGTTAATTGTAATAACTTACTAAGACGGCGATCGCCTCTCGATATTAAAGCTTGTATCACAGACCAATTATAGCTTTCTGGACGAAATTCTATCCCTTTTTTGCCTAGTTGTTTTTCTAAATATTTAAGTCTTTTTTTTGCTATTTTATTGACTCCAAACCATTGAAATGGGGTATGAGATTTAGGAACAAAAGTGCTACAACCGAAGGTTAATCTTAATCCTGGGACTGCTTTTTTAATCGCTTCTAACATCATAATAGTTTGTTCAATATCCGCTTCATTTTCTTCTGGTATTCCTACCATTCCATACAATTTCAAATTATTTAATCCGCCGGCTTTGGCGTTAACTGCTGCTTGGATAATTTCTTCAGTTTCTAATTTTTTATTAATAATCTTTCTAATTTTTTCGGAACCACTTTCAACAGCGATGGTAACGGATTTTGTTTGGCGATCGCTTAATATTTTAGCTAATTTTTCTGTCAAAGTATTGGTTCTCACGGAAGCAATACTAACTCTAACATCTTCATATCTAGGTTGATAAAGATAGTCTAATAACTCATTGAATTCAGGATGTTGAGTAACAGATGCACCTAATAAACCGATTCTATTGGTCACTTTTAAACCTTTTTCAATTGCTGGTATTAAAGCTCCTTCTAAACTAGCAGTCCGAAAGGGTAAAGTTAGATAACTTGCTAAACAAAAACGACACATTTCTGGACAACTTCTAACTACTTCTACCATATAAATATTTTCCCATGCTGCCTTTTCGGTCACTACAGTAGAAGCAGATAAAATATTCCCTTTATAAGTTTGTTTTTCAACAGTTGAAGGAATATGATTATCAATAGGTTTAATTGATGTTATTTCACCATCAGGACTATTATAACTAACTTCATATAAACTGGGAATATAGATTCCTGGAATGGTAGCTAAATATCTTAATTTTGACTCTCTATTCTCATATCTAACAGTTTTGTAAGCGTTAATAAAATCATTAATTAAATTTTCTCCATCTCCCAATAAAATTATATCAAAAAAATCAGCGAAAGGTTCAGGGTTTGCAGTTAAAACGGGTCCACCACCAAACACTAAAGGATGATCATTATTCCGTTGATTGGCTTGAAAAGGAATCGTTAAAGATTCTAAAAGATTGAGAATATTAACATAATCTAATTCCCAAGAGAAAGAAAAACCTAGTAATTCTGGAGTTTGGGGTAAAGTTTCTTGAATATCGGTGAATAAGCGACTGACATTAACATCAGAACGAGTAGCAAACGTAGCCCAAATAATTTGATATCCTAAGCTAGTAATTCCCACATTATAGTCATTAGGAAAAGCGAAGATTAAAGGAATTGCATTATTATCAGGGGTAACAGGGTTAAATAATAAACGTTCTTGGTTAAAATCAGTCATCAGTTATCTCTTTAATTATAAGTATCTTCTTCAACATTTAGTCTAAAATTGGTTTAAAATCTATAGTTAGTCCAACTGAATGTAAAACAAATAAAAGATTTTCTAAGGTTAACGGTTCTTGATCTAAAGAACAATTTACACTCTTTTTTTGTAAGTAATCCGTATTTTTTGCTATGTCGTTAACACTTAGTTTGGCTTCTATTATATTTTTTAAAGCGAGTAAAAAGGCTTCTTGGTTTCCATCTTTTAAGGTTTCATCTAGTGCTGCTTTTAAATATTGAGATGAATAATTAGGATCGCATAGTCTCTTTAGAAGATCGTCTCGATAATTTTTAACTGGCATTTAATTATATACCTCCCTGTTCATTTTGATAAGCTTTCCAGAATTTTTTTGCTGTTTTAATGTCTTTATTTTGGTTCTTTTTTGAACCTCCTGTTAAAAGAAGTATAATCTTTTTACCTATTATACCGTAGTATATTCGATATCCTGAACCAAAAAACAACCTTAACTCATAAACTCCTTCTCCTACACTTTTAGCGTCTCCAAAGTTTCCTAAACTAACTCGATCAAGACGTACATCTACTCGCACTTGAGTTTGAATATCAAGTTTTTCAAACCATTGATCAAAAGGACATATTTCTGTGTAAGTAACGTATTTTTGTATTTCCCATTTATTCTCATTCATATTTACTAATTCAAACCATTTAGGAACCTACAGATGATAAATTTGGGATTAAATAAAAATAGCACATAATTAATTTATTATTGTCCCATTCCACACCCTACACCCTACACCCAGGAGCGAAGCGACGATAAACTATCATCCATAAAAGACAATTTACAACTTTGGGATACTTCCCAAAAAAATTGTCATCGACTTGCCATATCCTTGACACACCATTGACACAATGATGATATTCAATGTAGTTGTGGTTTTATTTCAAAAGCCAGTTTATATATTTTAAAAACTGTTTTAAAGCTGCTTAACTATGAACCCCACTGCAACCAGACTTTTTAATTTTCTACAACAAGACTTAGACATTCCTGCTGAGTCTATAAACCTTGCTCTAAAAGATGAACAAGCCATGCTTCACCATTTCCCTATGATTTTATGGCAGTACGGCTTAGTTACCAAAGAGCAGTTAGAATCTGTCTTTGACTGGTTAGATGAACATCTTTTATAAACTTCTAACCATTATTTCATTATCACTACTTTTTCCTAAATGGTTGTCAATTTTAAGAAAGTATTTATGATCCCTAAATTGTTCTGTATTCTTGACCCATACTAATGACTTAATCAAGTTATCTAAAGTAAAATAACCCTTGAGATGTATGCTAGAGATAAAATTATATGGGTCGTGCTAAAAAAGTCGTGCTTGCTTATTCTGGTGGGGTAGATACCTCCGTTTGTATTCCCTACCTTAAGCATGAGTGGGGAGTCGATGAAGTGATCACCTTAGCTGCGGACTTGGGCCAAGGAGATGAACTGGGTCCCATTCAAGCCAAAGCCTTAAAATCTGGGGCTGTGGAGTCCCTGGTAGAAGATGCTACCACAGAATTTGTCACAGATTATGCTTTTAAAGCTATCAAAGCTAATGCCCTCTACGAGAGTCGTTATCCCCTCTCTACGGCGTTAGCCCGTCCTCTGATTGCTAAACTATTAGTAGAAGCAGCGGAAAAATATGGGGCTGATGCAGTTGCTCATGGTTGCACAGCCAAAGGGAATGATCAAGTCCGTTTTGATCTGGGCATCTTAGCTTTAAATCCTACCTTAAAAGTATTAGCCCCAGCTAGGGAATGGAATATGAGTCGGGAACAAACCATTGCTTATGGTGAGCAATTTGGTTTAGAATTCCCTGTGAAAAAGTCTTCTCCTTTCAGTATTGATCGCAACCTTTTAGGACGCAGTATTGAAGCGGGTCCCTTGGAAGATCCCATGACGGAACCCCCAGAAGAAATCTATTTGATGACTAAAGCGATCGCCGATACCCCAGACACCCCTGAATATGTGGAGATCGGCTTTGAAAAGGGTATCCCTGTCAGTCTCAATGGTCAAACCTTAGATCCCGTTACCCTCATTTCTCAACTGAATGAGGTGGTGGGTAAACATGGTGTGGGCCGTATTGATATGATAGAAAATAGAGTGGTTGGCATTAAATCACGGGAAATTTATGAAGCGCCGGCTTTATTAGTTCTTATTGATGCCCACCGAGACTTAGAAAGCTTAACGTTGACTTCTGATGTCACCCACTACAAGAAAGGGGTAGAAGAAACCTACAGTCATTTGATTTATCGCGGTTTATGGTATTCTCCTTTGAAAGAGTCTCTGGATGCTTTCATCGATCATACCCAGGAACGAGTTACGGGAATGGTACGCATTAAGCTATTTAAAGGGAATGCGACTATTGTGGGTCGTCAGTCTGATTATTCTATTTATAGTCCCCATTTAGCTACCTATGGGGAAGACGATCACTTCGATCATAAAGCAGCAGAAGGGTTTATCTATATTTGGGGACTACCTACCAGGGTTTGGGCAGAAAAAACCAAAGGTTAATGCTGTATTTTTGGGGCTTAATTTAGATTAAGTCCCTATTCTCCCGTTACGGATAAATCACTAACCCAAACTCTCGGACACACTCCTGCTGGGGTTACTTCTGCTTCTGACTCCACACAAACAATGGACTTTAATAAACTCAGATAATCCCCTGCAACGGTGGCCGCGTCAATACTGGTCCATTCTCCCTTATTCACTAACCAACCATCAAAGGGTAAAGAAAAGGAACCTTGTAGGGCATTTACCCCTGCATGAAGGGCTTGTAATTTGTCAATTAAAATGACATTTTCTGCTTCATCAAGGTTGTATTGGGGATTCGCTTCTGAGTTGGAAAAAACATGATGAAAATGGGAACCTACTGTAACTTTTGCCCCAATATTAGCGTGTCCTGTGGGTTGGGCATTGATCCGTTTAGCCGTTCCTGAACTATGTAATAATCCAATTAAAACCCCATCTTTAATTAATTCTACGCGACGGGTGGGGGTTCCTTCTCCATCAAAGGTTTCTGCCCCAATATTATCAGGATGAAGCGCATCGTCACATAGACACAGCAAAGGAGAAGCCACTTCTTTTCCTAAAGAATCAAGGGTAGAAAGACTTTGTTTATCTAAAATATTTTGGGCATTAAACAAATTAGTAAAGGAACTAATTAAACTTAAAAAGGCTTTAGGAGAAAAAACAACGGTGTATTTTCCTGAAGGAATGGTTCGATAATTAATATGACTGATTGTTTTTTCTGTAACCTCTTTTAAACAGCCATCAACGTCTAAAGTGTCTAACCCCCGACTAATTTTCATTGCACTGGCCCCTCTGGGTTTTTTCCCTTCTTCTTCAGTGCGACTATAAAGATAGATAACTGCATAGGAACGGGCTTCTTGACGTAGAGAACCTTCACTGTTGAGATAGAATCTTTTTATGTCTTCTTGAGATAACCCGTTGTAGGGAACTCCTTTGATAGCAGGATGGGCTTCTAAGAGGGATTTTTCTGCTTTAATTAAGGTATCGATTAAGATAGGAACGGGAGCCGATTCTACGATTTCATCTGCTGTATTCTTAATGCTATTTTTAGCTTCAGGACTGAAGTCTGGGGGATTTTCTATATTACCAAAAGTGCTGGCTTCTTTGGCTGTTTCTAGGGCTAATTTTATACCCAGTTCATCTAAATCTGTTGTGGTTGTAACCCCAACTGTTCCCTTTTCATTCCATACCCGAACAATAACACTAGAACGGTTAGATGCTTGGACTTGTTTCGGTTCCCCATTATCAACTTCTACACTGGTTTCATCGATGGAAGACCCATAAATGTCGTATTTATTAATGCCGAGTTTCTCTGCGCTGCTTTGGGCATAATTTGCGATCGCTTCTGTGTTTAGCATTGCTATCTATCAGTTTCTTAAATAATATCTTAATTTAGGTTTCTAACTTATTCTACCTTATTCAGCACTGTTTTGCTCAACCTGAAGAAATTTTCACGACTCTGACCTTTCATTTCTTAAAACAAACAACCCAAATAATTAAGCTAGTAAATCCAATATAAATAAAAACTGTAATCCAATCTAAAAACGTATGAGAAATCATTTTATATTATTAACAATTTCAATTAAGATTATAACATTTCCTGGACTCATGAGGTACACTTAATATTTAACTTCTGAACTCCTGCTGGGGAGCATCGGGCGAAGCCGGCCCTCCCGAACTCCTAAAACTAGAAAAGTTTGTACCTCACAAGTATGGGAACTGCTACATAACATATAATAATAATAAGGTGAGCCTTACCCACCTTACTAATTTTAATCATTATTGGTCAACTCACTCCACGCTGCTTTGAGAGCTAAAGGGAAACGTTGCGCTATTTTTTTAATATAAGTTATGCCCTTTTGAATTGATGTTTTAATTTGAGATAGTTTTGAACTATGATATGTTTTTTTTCTGTGAGGATAGGTTAAATCCCTAATAATAACCTCATGGGGATTAAGATAACGAATACCCTCAGACAACTCATCAGTGTCTAACCAGTCGTTATCGGGATCAAGTACAGATGAAAGTAAAAAATCATCTTCATCCCATCTAGACCTATCTATTGGATTATTCCAGTAATAAACTTTCCGCTTTCCATCATAAACAATCTCTTCAAAGCCATCAATTTGAGGAGAAGATGACTGACCATTTTTAATAATTTTTACTTGACGATAATGACGGTAACTATGACTCATAATTAGCTCCTTATATTATTCATTCCTTTTACTACGAGAATAACATTGATGACTTATTTTTCGGGTTCGGTTATGATCACCTAATAGGTAGGGATTTCTTCTCGTTATTTCTTTTTTTTCTTAAATAGCTTAGTTCCCATTTCTGTTTTAGCTGAAAAAATTAAATAAGCAATTAAGAGTGTAACCCCAAGGAAAAAAGAAAAAAGCTCATTATTCATACTGTCCATTTTTAGCTCAAGGGAGTTTCCTTAAGTTTTCTAGAATAGCTTGTTCAATCTTCATTTTTACTCCTTTAAATTTGAAGTTAAATAATTTAATTTACCTATCTTATATTTTAACTGAATTATGACTGAACAAAATAAAGAATTAAAAATCAAGAATGGGCAGAAAAAATAAATTATAAATTCTAAATTTGTCCCACAAGATAAATTTTAGCCAAAACCTACGCAGGATGAAGCGTCTAGAAATTGAAAAAAATGGAACATATATGCTAAAATAAAGTTTATATTAACTGTTTAAATCGTCTCTAAAATATGGATTTAGTCAATATAGCCAATTGGGGTTTAGGATTATTTTTAGGGTTAATGACTTTCTTATTTATTTTTCGTATTGTCTTAACTTGGTATCCTCAAGTTGAATTAAACCGTCTTCCTTGGAAATTAATTGCCTTACCTACTGAACCTTTATTAATTCCTGTTCGTCGTGTGATTCCCCCTCTGGGTGGAGTGGATATTAGTCCCATTATATGGGTTGGTATTTGTAGTTTACTTAGAGAAATTTTAGTTGGTCAACAAGGATTGATTACTATGAGCCTAAATAGTCATTAGAAAGGAGAGACATCTTAATGAATATCTCTCCTCTTTGAATACTTATACGGTTAGGGGACTTTTTCTAATTTTGATTAACTTATGTTTTTTAAGGAAAGCGGTACACATTACCACTCCTCAACAGAACCGAATATTACACAGAACGTCAAAGAACTACTTAGCTTTGCGCTTTAAGCGACTGCTTAAACCCAGTCCAGCTAACGCAGTTAAACCAAGAATAGTACCCGGTTCAGGTGCTTGTGCAGTACCAATTCGTCCATCACCCCCTGCTTGGAATTCAAACAAGTCGTCAGCAGCACCTAGAGTGGTAACCTCAAGGTCTTCAGGGTTAACACCAACAACTCCATTAAACAGAGCAAACTGTGCTTGAGTATCTCTGAAGTTGCCTTCCATGTCTTGGAAAAAGCCATCAAAATTGAAGGTGACATTCAAAGCATTAGGGTCATCGCTAGGTATCACTTCCCGTCTAAAGGTGGTAGCAATAAACTTGAAGTCACCTAAAGGATTAGAACCAGCTCCAGAAGCTTCTCCAAATAGACCATCATTATCTGTATCAAGTTCTAGAAAAGTGAAAGGTTCTGGTAAGGTGTAGGTTATACCGTTTTCAACACGGATAGGTGTCATTTCTTCGTCATCGTCCGTGATTGCAAAGTCCGCGATTTCGATATTTCTGCTAACGAACTGTCTTCCCGCTAACTTATCTAAAATTTCTGGAGTAATAAAACCAGGAAAAGTGGTGTCATCATCAGGAAGAACCCCGAAAATACCTGCTTGAGAATCCAAGAAATTTCGTGGAGTGGTGATAACACCAGTTCCATCGACACCAGGACTTCGCTGAGCAGTATTATCAACGGTGAAGTCAACAGCATTATTAGTGAAAAAGATACCGCCGTCCGTTTCAACGCTCAGGACACCAGGACCTAAAGTTGACGCTTGGGCAGAGGTAGCACCAGTGGTCATTCCGACTACTACGCTGGCAACTCCTAATAAGCTCAGGATTTTCTTATTCATTGGTAATTTACTTGTGTAAACTGTGTATTTTCAAAGACCTGTCTATTATTGAGGTCTTTAGTTGCTAATGTTAAGAGATATTTTAAAAAATTTC
>JAAUYI010205720.1_pt1 | contig 24625 bp, 20 predicted proteins | sample 7278041 | NCBI WGS metagenome assembly JAAUYI01 (sample SAMN14350216, study PRJNA611818) | marine sediment metagenome | isolation source: surface marine sediment (0.6m) | place: French Polynesia: Moorea | collected 2018-08
CAATGCATATAGATATTAAAGATGAAAAAATCTGGATTCAATGGAATGCAACCGAAATAGATATAGCTAATGAATTAGTTGAAATGGGAGTTGCAAAACAGGATATTGTCAACCGCTGAGCGTCAGTCAAAAGTCACGCATTCAAAAGTCATTGTGAGGTACGTGCTCTTTACATTTGTTTATCCCCCCTCAAACCTTCTTCCTTCTTCCTTCTTCCTTCTTCAATTTAATCCCATAAATAATGCGGCAACTGTCCCAGCCACAGAGATTTCACCTTGACTAATCTTGGTAAAAACCTCAGCTTTGGGAATTAATAACACTTCAATTTCTTCCGTTAAATCTAGCTGCTGTTCCTCAACTTTAATCACATCTTCTGCTAAAAATAAATGAATTTGATTAGTATCTTTACCTGGTTTATCATATAGAGTCGCTATTTTTTGTACACTCGTGGCAACATACCCTGTCTCTTCCGTTAATTCTCTCATGGCTGCAATTTCTGCTTTTTCTTGATTTGGTTCAAAATGTCCTGCTGGTAGCTCAATAAAAAAATCACTAAATGCGTGTCTATATTGCCTGACAAAAATTATTTCCCCATTCTCAGTAATGGGTAAAACCATAGCCACATCTGGTTTAATATGCACAAAATAATCATCTATAATATTACCGTTAGGTAATTTAACTTCATCTCGTCTCACTTGGCACCAGGGATGATTAACAACCATGTGAGAATTTACAGTTTGCCACCTTTCTAAATTTTTCATAACTAAAATTAATAAAGAAATGGGGAAAATAATCACAAAAAAATAATGCTTGTAACAAAGTATAACAGATGTAAAAAATAGGCAGAAATTACCACTTAAACTTAATTTTGCCCCACCCCATAGCAAAAGCGATTATGCACATCGATGTGGAAACATTTACCGTTAATAAGCGGTTTCCCCTGACTATTAGTCGCGGTACTACTGCCCACACTGAAAATATATGGGTAAAAATTCAGGCAGACGGCATTGAAGGTTGGGGGGAAGCATCACCCTTTGGTGTTGGTAATCATCGTCAATCTACACTGATTATCAAAGATAGTTTGCAGCAAATAATACCAACATTGCAATCATTTCATCCCTTACAGCGTCAACAAATAGAACAAGTGGTAGGAGGAGAAAAACTGCCTTCGGCAGCGATCGCAGCTGTGGATATGGCGATGTATGATTGGCTAGGGAAGCGAGTGGGCTTACCTTTATGGCAAATGTGGGGACTGGATAAAAATGCGATCGCACCAATTTCTGTCACCATTGGTATTAATACCCCAGAGGGAGCCAGGGAAAGGGTACGTAACTGGTTAGAGTTTGCAGATATACAAATTCTCAAAGTGAAGCTAGGTAGTCCGGATGGCATTGCAGCAGATCAAATGATGTTGCAAGCGGTGCGGGAAGAAGCACCCACACTAGAGGTATATATTGATGCCAATGGAGGTTGGAATGTGGAAAATGCGATCGCTATGTGCCGTTGGTTAGCAGATTTGGGAATTAAGTATGTAGAACAGCCACTTCCCAGGGGAGAAGAACAGCATTTAAAGTCAGTCAAACAGTCCTCACCCCTACCCATATTTGTAGATGAAAGTTGTTTTCATAGTCAGGATATTCCCCAACTTGCAGATTACATAGATGGTGTTAATATCAAGCTGATGAAATCTGGAGGCTTAACAGAAGCCATGGGGATGGTGCATACAGCTAGAGCGCATGGGTTACAAGTAATGTTTGGTTGCTATTCCGACAGTACATTAGCCAACACAGCCGCAGTACAGCTAGCACCACTAGCTGACTATTTAGACTTAGATAGCCATTTAAATTTAATTGACGATCCCTTTACAGGAGCAACCTTAGAAAAGGGAAGACTTTTACCAAATAATTTACCAGGATTGGGGGTACAAAAACGTGCGTCTATCACTTAATCAACGTATTGCCATCCTTCTCCATGAGGGAATTACTGGCTTAGGAGGCAAAACAGGGTTATCAATTTTACGTTATAGTGAAGCCCCCATCGTCGCCGCCATCGATCGCATTTCGACGGGCAAATCATTACCAGAATTAACGGGTATTCAGCGAGATGTGCCCATTGTTTCCTCCGTTGCAGCATCACTAGAATATCAACCGCAAGTATTGGTAATTGGTATTGCCCCTGGAGGTGGTAATATACCCGATGATTATTGGCATGAACTCAAAGATGCTTTAGCTGCGGGTATGTCCATAGTCAATGGTTTGCATACACCATTGGCAAATATTCCCGAATTGAAAGAACTGCTTCAACCAGGGCAGTTAATTTGGGATGTTCGCAAGGAACCACCCAATTTAAGTATTGCTAGTGGCATGGCGCGTACCCTTCCCTGTCGTCGAGTGTTGACGGTGGCTACAGACATGGCTATAGGGAAAATGTCCACCAGCCTAGAGTTACATTGGTCATCAAAATTGCGGGGTATGGCTTCCAAATTCCTACCCACGGGACAAACAGGGTTAATGTTAGCAGGAGATGGGGTAGCTTTAGATGCCGTGCGGACAGACTTTGCTGCCGGTGCAGTGGAACAGATGGTGGTACGCTTTGGTAAAAACTACGACATTTTACATATTGAAGGGCAAGGTTCTTTATTACATCCTGGTTCTACTGCTACCTTACCCCTCATCCGTGGTTCCCAGCCTACCCAATTGATATTAGTACACCGGGCTGGACAAACCCACATCCGCAAACATGCCCATGTTCCCATCCCTCCTTTATCAGAGGTTATACAGTTATATGAAAGTGTTGCTAGGGCTGCTGGTGCTTTTGCTCCCGTACCTGTGGTGGGTATTGCCTTAAACACCGCCCATTTAGATGATGATGCAGCGAAAGATGCCATTAGTCAGACACAGTCAGAAACAGGGCTACCATGTACCGATCCGATTCGCTTTGATGCAGGTGTGTTATTAGATGCGGTGATGCGGGGTTGACACTCTGGTGGGTTCCGCTATGCCTTCGGCACGCTTGCGCGAACGCTAAAACCCTGAGATTATTTTGCTTACAGAGAAGCTTTACACAGAGGGGTCTTACTCGACCCGTGCCATAGCTTGACTCTAGCTGCGGTTGTCAAAGTCCGCCTACACAGTTTGCTCAGGTCTAAGCCTAAGTTTCTGCTTACTTTACGAAGGATGTTTGCTGACCCGTTTAGGTCTGCGTTTACCAAATATCCTTTAGAAGTGCGATACAAACCGCGTCTAGTTCTGTTACCCGTTCGCGAAGCGTGTCCGAAGGACTTAGCTTTCCACCCGTCTGGCTTTTCTCCAAACTGAGGTAGGGAGTCTCCATCTAGATAGCTAGACTTGCTTGTATATGCTTCTTCTGTTTGGTGGAACTTAATACCGTGGAGCGAACATCGCTGCTCCAATCGGTCTTTGAGTTTACCTAATGGCATCTGAACAAACTTCTGATTATTAACCCGACCGATGTCAGCATTAACTTTAAAGCTCTCATTCCACCCTATTACCAAGTTGCCGATACCATGCTTTAAACAGTGGTCAACTATTAACTTAGCAGCTTTGTTGATACCGTCTCTTAATTGGTGGTTACGCTTACGTGTTACTCGGTCAAGCCATTGGTTCCAGAAACCTTGTGGCTTGTTTTCTTTATAGGTAGATATTTTCTTATTCCATAGTTGATTCATCGCTTTCATGTGGCGAGCATCCACTAAGAAAGAGTTACCCAAAGTATCTACGCAAGCTGCCAAGTTATCTGCTGTTCCTAAGTCAATAGATAGGGCTTGCTCAAAGTCTAAAGCAGGTGTTTGTGGTGTTAACTCGTAGCTACACTCTAAATAATATGCGCCGTTTTTAGGAAGAATGGTAAATTCTTTGACCTTGTTAAAATCAAGGTTTGAAGGCATAGGGAGAAAAAACTCTTTTATCCCAAACCATCTATTAACAGTTAATCCGAGAGGGAACCTAATACTCTCACCCCTCAAACTTGGCTTACCCGCACCACAGTTAGGATAAGCAACCTTAAACAGCTTTGAACCTTTCAAATAACTAGGTGGCTTGGGTTTAAAATGCAAGCTTTTAGAAAAATACTTTTCTCTTAACTCTTTAAACGACTTAAAAGCCTCTGCAACTGACAGCAAGGTTTGTTGAGCCGGAACAGATGGTAGTGACTGAGCAATAGCAGTCTTACCTACAGTCACCTCGTATATCAAGTCAAACTTACCAGTTAGTAGCTTACCCGTCTTAAAAAATGTTTGCCGAGCAAAGTAAACACTACAGTTGTACAACTTCCCAGACTGCTCACACAGGTAATCTAATATTGCTTTAGTTTCTTTGTCAGGGTGCAACAATATTTGTTGTACACCCATCTGCTTTTTGACCTTTTTACTTTTCTTTTTAGCCATTGACCGACCTTTCAATGTTTGTTATTGTATTAGTATACTAATATATATACTAACAGTAAATGCCTTTCCAGAAAAATCATAAATTAGGTGCTTTACCTTATGGTGACAAACCACTAGGCACTAAACCTGTAAGCTTTAAGCCGCGACAAGGACAGCTAGAAAAACTAAAAGCCGTTCCTAACTGGCAGGAACGGCTTAGAGATTACATAGATACATTGATTCAAGAACACTGCGACTAAAGTCGCACGCTAGCTTATATCCCAGGGCTGAAGCCACTGGGTTTTACGCTTCTGGAATTCTTATAAGCAATGAGCGAACCGTCACCAACCCAGCTACACAAATTGGTGGGGAACTTAAACCCAATACACCTAGTTAAAACTTGTATGAACCTATTTACCCCGTTCATTATTTCGTCGCCAATTCTTATCTGGTAAAGAAGCATTACCAATACCCTGTAAAATTCCCCGTCCAATTAAACCAATAGCCCTGCCAACTACCTGAGTTAAAACAAACACTACACCGCTACCTAAGAAAGATACTAATGATTGTAAACGAGGAGCGATCGCATCCCGAAATTCTAGTACTAAGGTAACGGTGAGGGGAATGCCTGTAAGTTGGGCTAATTCATCACTCCGATGGGAATAGATTGATGTTTTGGCAATACCACGAGGTGCAAACACAAATATTTCATAGCGGCTTTCAAAAATTTCTTGGGGTTCTTGAATATAGTTCCTTAAACGATATTTCCAAGATAAATCATTTCTAATTCTTTCTATTTCCCTGGTAGAAGCTAGGGTTTGATTATAATAGGTTTTCTTAATCTCATTGATATCTGCCAACCTATTTAATAGGGGTTGAATAACACTATTTCCTACTTGAATCAATAAATTTTCTATCAGCATACAACCCCGTTCTTTCGCTTCACTACTATATGATGGGTATATTGTATTATCAATAGTTAAATTGGTTTGAAAAATTAAATAAGAGAAGAGGTCTAAAACTAAGGGAATTTTATCCAAAATTCCTGTTTGAACTATTTCTACATCCTGTAGCAGTAAATTCACAATTTCTACATCTTGATTGTCTACCTTAACCCGAGAAAACTTACCAAAAAAGTCTGTGGTGGTTGTTTGCCATAAATCTGTTAAACTAACTCGATAAACTTCTGATAATTGACTAATATCCAGGTGAGAATCTCTCAACTCATCGAGAACATCAGATAATTTTTGCAGAATCCCATACAGTAATTCCCGTTTTTTATCTTCCCGTAAAATGTCTATTTCTAGAGGAACATCACTGATATTTTGTAAGCTGAATTGCAGTTTATTAATCACAGAAGCGAATAATTCTGATTGTAATGCCCTAGGACTCAGTAAAGCAGGTGCCTCAGTAGATATTCTAGACAATTCTGATGAAGTAACCTCACTAGTTCCAGGGGGAGTTGTCGCCGATTGTAACTGTTCGTAATCTATTTCTGGGGTTTGCTGCTGTTGTTGCCTTTCCTGGGATGATGTCAATACAAATTGAGTTAATTTACGTGCTGCCAGTAATTCCCGCCGCCTCCCTGCTAAAATTGCCTTTTCTACTAGAGGTTGTCCGGGAATTTGCAATTTTTCCCTTACCTCTGCCAACCTGGAATTAATGTAGCCCATCGCCGACAGTCTTAAATCGCGTTTGAACTGAGCAAAGGAGTTTAATTCCCTAGTCTGGACAACTGCTGATGATTCTGTCCCTAATAAATTTCCTTCCCCAAACCAATAGGGTTCCCCTGCTTTTACCCGTTCCATCGCTGCCACCAATTCTGGAATGGGAATACCTTTAGGACAGTAACCATCGACACCTGCATTCTTTGCTGCTAATAGCCACCCTGACTCTTGTACCGCGCTGAGGAGAAATAGGGGAAGGTTGGGATATTGAGCTTTGAGTTGCTTGCACAGTAGTAAACCCAATTGTTGACTGGATGGGGAACGACCATTACCTAATTCCAGAACTACCAGATTTATTCCCTCTGGATCAATTTGAGATAATTCAGTTAATACTTGTAAGGCAGCAGTATCAGATTCTACTGCGCTTACCACTTCTAGTTCGGGTAATTCTTCTAATGCAATCCTTAGTCCCAGGCGAAAAATGGGATCTTGGTCAATTAACAATAATTTTAGTGGGTGATGTTCCTGAGGAACCCCCTGATGGCTATCGTCGCTCATATTTTGTTCGTCAATACAGCCGTTATATTAACCCAACCAAATAGTAAATTGGGTCTAATACTATTTCTCCATGAATTTGAGCTTAATATTGCTTCATAATTTTCACGCAAAGGCGCGAAGACGCAAAGTCACTTGTAATTATATTAAGTTCGTTGTTACAGAGAATTGGTACAAGAATGAATCTAAGGTAATTTATGGCAATAATTTTACCAATGATAAGGGCGCAATGCTTGCGCCTCTAATTCTTCCCACACTTGGGATGATGGGATGATGAGGTGATGAAGTAATAAGTAATAAGTAAGGTTGACAGTTGACAGTTTTCTATCACTCCTTCACTCCTTCCCTCCTTCACTCCTTCCCTCCTTCACTCCTTCCCTCCTTCCCTCCTTCCCTCCTTCCCTCCGGGCGGGGAAACCCCGCTCCTACTCCTTCACTCCTATGCTCCCCAAAGATTACTGATTAAAAAACCACAGAGGCGCAGAGAACGCAGAGGATAGAGAGGTTTAGGAGATAGGTAATCTTACACCGAGAAGGGAGTATGAAAAAAAATAGAAGATAATAACTATAGGCAGCAGTCAACAGTGTAATTAAATGGACTCGAGTATTCAAAATTGGTTAGCGGAACACAATCTTGAAATATCTCTGTTACAAGGATTTTCTCCGGGACAGATGTCTGGTTTGGCATACCGTATTGTTAAGGATATGGAAGTTAAAAGCCTGACTCCTTTTGACATATGTAGTCTTGCAGAAGTATTAGAACAGCCTTTGAGTGATGTCAAAGGGAAAATTAAGGTAATTGCTCAGTTAACTGCCAATTTGTTACATAATCTCAGCCAAATTAAACCTTTAAAACGTAATGAAGGTACGTGGTTAGCATTCCAAACTGCCTACTTAAATGGTTTACAACAAGTTTTAGAGGAAGAAACCAGTTTACAAAGATGCTGGTTAGATAGGGCAATGATTCCCGTTGGTGGGCATGGAAATACTCTAGGACAATTAGGGTTCCCAAATCCCCAACTACAAGCATTGTTAAATACTATCCGTCCGGGTAAACTCACGGATACTCAAGCAGAACAGGCTCTGTCTTTGATTGCTGATTCTTTGCTGGTACAGCAGATGAATAACGCTACCGTAGCTTGGTTAGTTGCTAATGGAACTGAAGAAGTGGAAGCAAAATTAATTATTCAGCGTTTAGTGCATGGGCTTCCAGGACATTTACTAACAGTTATTATCGATCGCACTGCACCCTTAGCTCAACTCCAAAAGTTCGTTCGTTTAGGAAATTCATATTCCCCCAATCCAGAACAATCGGCACAAACACAATCCACTGAATTCATCCTGGATGACCAAATAGACCTTTATTTAGAAAACTACAGAGCTAGTTTACTGTCAAATTGCTCCCAACCTCTATTTATGGAGTCCTTTGCCTTGAAGGATATTTATGTACCCCCCCAAGGTATACCCGTAGGTACAGAAAAGCAATCTTCCCTACCAGTGGATTTAATTACTTGGGTATGGGAGCGGTTAGAAGATACACAAAATATTACTGTCATCGAATCGCCTCCAGGTTATGGGAAGACTAGTTTTTGCCAACAATTAGCGGCAAAGGCAGCTTGGAAGCTTTATCCCCAATGGATGCCTGTACTGATTCGCCTCCGAGATATAACTTATGGAAATAATTTAATCGATACTCTAGCCTCCGGGATACAAACGGATTTTCGGATTAGCTTTGCTGATATCCTCAGGCAAAATCGTCTGCGCTTATTATTGATACTGGATGGATTGGATGAATTACCGCCTTGCGTTCAGGGGACAATGGCAGAAAAAATCTTGATTCAGCAGTTATTGCAGTTACAGTCCCAAGGTAAACATCAGGTGGTGTTAACTAGTAACTCAAAAGTGCTAAAGGATTTATATCCAGAGGTATTACCACAATTACAACGGCTAGCAATCAAACCTTGGGAACAGGATGAGTGGCGACAGTGGTTTCAGTATTGGACAAATGTGCAATCCTTAAACGTTGCTCAAAACTATTTTACTTTCTTAAAACAAGAGAGCATATTCAACCGTCAGTCCAAACTACCCCACTTATCTTCCCTAGTTCGCCAACCCTTGATGCTCTATTTATTAGGTATTTTGCATCGTGATGGGTTATGGAACAATGAAAATTTACCCTCAGCCTACAAACAGCAAAAAACTCATATTCCCCTATTATGGGAAATTTACCAAAGTCTGAATCGTTGGTTGCTAGGCTATCCCTTAACCACTGGAATGAAAACTATTTTGTGGCGTGCCGGTTCTGCCCATATTCATCGTACCCCAGAAGCGATCGCTAATTTACTCAAAGGTGGTGAACCTGCTGATTTACTAGCCAAGATGCAAGCAATCGCCCTGCAAATTCTCCACTCCCAACGCCATCACATCATTAATAGTCAAGCAAATATCCATCAATTACCAGCCTTATATTTTACTCACACCCCCACATCTGCAAAAAATAGTTCTGTAAGACTTGAATTTTCCCACACTCAGATGGGAGAATTACTCTGTGCAGAAGCGATCGCTAATCAGCTGCAAATACTGACCCAAAGTCAGAAAAATACAGTTAACAAACAATCTTTTATAGTTGAATCTACTGATGATGTAGCCCACTACCTTTATAAATTACTGGGTTATGGTATTTTGAGTCAGAACCTAGAAGAACTGGTATGGGAGAACTTGCGACGAAAAGACAAGCAAAACTTCTCCTGGAAAATATTATGCGATCGCCTCCAATCTTTTTGGTATGCTTACTGTGGTGGTTACTGGTTAGACACGGGGATCCCCAACCAACACTTAAGTTATTTTCACTCACTGAATAATCCCATCACCACAGAACAGGTAAATGCAGCAGTGGGACTAAATGTATTTCTACTGCTTTGTGGTATTCATCGCCAGTTGCAAACTCCTTTCTCCCCCTGTGGTAATCCAGATGATCCCACTCAATTTTATCCCCAAGCCTTGACAATGCTGAACGCCCGCACCTCAGTGTTATCACCCCATGCTTTTATTCACAGAACTGCTGCTACATCCCTGGTTTCTCTGGATTTATCAGCAGCTTATTTATCACAAATTAATCTTACCAGTGCAAATCTTACAGGGGTGAATCTCGCCGGTGCTAACCTCACAGAAACTAATCTTACAGGTGCAAATCTCACAGGAACTAACCTCACAGATGCAAATCTCACCAGCGCGAATCTCACAAGGGTGAAACTCGAATCAGCCAACCTGAGCAACACCTACTTAATAGATGCCATTCTTGATGATGCTAACAGAGAAGTAGCTAGTAACAACGGTGCCATTTTCCTCCCTCAACCCTCACAGCAAACTCAGGAGGAGAAAAAACAGCTACCATTTCCCGTAAGTAATGACTCTAGTGTGGGAACAGAAGCACTTCCCCCTAACTCTCCTGAACATGGAATCATTGAAAGTGCAGAAGGAGAACCCATGTTACCATCTGAGTTTGAGAATCATGACCAAACTGAGTTTAACTCAGAATTCTATAAAATTCAGACCCAACTTTGAAGAAAAATGAAGAAGTTATCAAGTCAAAAGTCAAAAGTCAAAAGTTAAAAGAATATTTCTTCCCTCCTTCACTCCTTCACTCCTTCCCTCCTTCACTCCTTCCCTCCTTCACTCCTTCACTCCTTCACTCCTTCACTCCTTCCCTCTTTCACTCCTTCCCTCTTCCCCCACCTGGCGATAGCCATAAAAATTAATACTATAATCTGTAATCCGCACACCTGTTTGCTCTTCTACGAAGCGAATTATATCTTCTGGTAAATTTACATGAACATCCAGAAGTTGATTTGTATCCAGACAATTGACATGGCTGTGGGAATCACTGATATTGCCGTATAAACGACCATCACAGCGTTCTATACACTCAATGATCCCCTGACTAGATAAAGCTTCCAAATTCTGGTATACAGATGTATGGCCAATATCTTTTCCTTGCTGATTCAAGCGATCGTAAATTTCCCGTGCAGAAAGATGTTCCTTAGCTTGCCAAAGTAATTCTAAAATGAAGCGGCGCTGGCGGCTAACCCGCATACCCAGGGTTTGGCACTTTTCCAGAGCATCTTCTAACGATCGAATGGGTTTTGTCAATATCGCTTGCTTTTGCATATCTTCAATCTTCTTAAATGTCGGGGAATTTCCCTTTTTTTTAATACTTGTTCCTTATTGTACATACCCAACCATTGTTAACTTCCATTTACTCCTCTAATCGTTGCTTTTTGTTAAATTACTGCGGCGATCGCAGTATCAGAATGAAGAGTGTTGAAGCTTGGTGATGAATATCTGCTGATTTCCCATGTCTAAATCAAACTCATTACAACTTTAGCTTAAAATGACTGCCAATGTCTACTTGTATCACAGTTATCAGTTACCAGTTCCGTTGAAAGAGGTGTAAGTCAGGTTGACAGTTGTTAGTTGTTAGTTGATGGTTGTTAGTTGATAGTTGATGGTTGTTAGTTGTTAGTTGATGGTTGTTAGTTGTTAGTTGATGGTTGGGAGTTAAGATTTTTTATCTTTCCCTCCTTCACCCCATCACTCCATCACTCCATCACTCCCTCACTCCTTCACTCCCTCACTCCTTCACTCCTTCACTCCTTCACTCCTCCACTCCTTCCGGGCGGGGAAACCCCGCCCCTACTCACCCTCTTGCTTGTAGAATCAATGCAGCTAATTCACAAAATCCCTCCCCTTCGGCTGCGGAAGTTACATATGTAGGTTGATGGGGTAATTGATGGGTGTATTTTAAGATATTGGCAACACCTACAGAAATGGGGAAATAACTGGTATCAAATAAACTCGCATCATTAGGACTATCCCCCACAGCGATCGCATTTTGGGGAGAAATGTGAGGAAAATGCTCTCCCAATACTTGCAACACCGCAGGTGCTTTATCCTGTTCTAGGGGTTTGATGTGACACTGTACACTGCTGTAGGTGAAACCCCAACCCATTTGTTGGCAAAGATTATCTATGGTACCCAGCTCTTCTGTAGTTAAATCTGCAACATCAAATGTCCAATCGGTAATTCGGAAGCAATTATCTGCTGATTCTTGAATCCGAGGAAATTTTGCTTTTAATTGGGCAAAAGTCCCTGCTAATTTTTGGCGATGATTGCCTTGGTTCTCCATAGAAGTTAAGATAATCGGTGTATCATTGCCGGATAAATAGAACAATCCTCCATTTTCTGCGATCGCACCTACTACGGGCATCAAGTTACTCAGTCCACTTACCCAACCCGCAGAACGCCCCGTAACTACCAATATTTCGATCCCTAATGCCCCTAAATCCTCCAGATTTTTCAGCAATTTATTGGTAAACTTACCTCCTACTGTCAACGTACCATCCATATCCGTGGCAATGAGACGCAGATTTTGCCAATGCTGACTAGGTAAAAATTCGGGCAATGGTAGTAGCTTTTGAGCTGAATTGATGTGCATGGTCAAGGGGAATTTAGAATTTAGAATTTAGAATGAAGAATGTAGAACTATTACCCCATCGATTCATCGATGGGGTAACTGATAACTGATAACTGATAACTGATAACTGAAATGACTCGACTATTTTCTCATATCCAACTAGATGGAAACCAACTTAGCCATCAACCGGGAAGTATTTGGGGAAATATTGCCTTAGTCGCTGGAACTACTGTAGGAGCAGGTATTCTTGCCTTACCTGCGGTTACTTTACCGTCTGGAGTAGTTCCATCTACAACTTTATTGATAGGGGTGTGGGTATATACTTTACTCTCCGGATTATTGATTGCAGAGGTAACTTTAAACACCATGCGCTTGAATGGTAAGCCCAGTAGCAATCTATTATGGATGGTTGCCAATACCCTGGGTAAGCCAATGGCAGTAATTGCTGCTGTAGCTTATTTATTTTTGCATTATGCATTGTTGATTGCGTATGTTTCCCAGGGTGGAGAAATTATTGCGTCATCATTATCACAATGGGGAATAAATGATGTACCGGGATGGGCAGGTAGCATTGCCTTTACCTCCATCTTTGGGGGTATGATGTATGTTGGTAAAGATAGGTTAATTGAAAAGGTCAACGGTGTTCTAGTAGGGATTGTGATTGCTTCATTTATTGGATTATTGTTATTGGGAGCAACACAGATTCACCCAGAACAATTACAATTTCAAGATTGGGCTGCCCTATCTCCTGCTGTTTCCGTGATGCTGGTAGCCATGTTTTACCATAATGTAGTGCCAGTGGTGGTAACTCAGTTAGAGGGAGACGCACTCAAAATTCGTCAGGCAATTATTATTGGTTCTTTGATACCCCTAATTATGTTCTTGGCATGGAATGCGGTAATTTTTGGTAGCGTGAGTCATGATACCATACAAGGAGTATTTGATCCCTTAGTGTTTTTGCGTCAAGGTAATGCTGGGGAATGGTTAGGAATACTTATATCTATTTTTTCAGAATTTGCGATCGCAACATCGTTTATTGGGTTTGTGTATGGTTTACTGGACTTTTTTAGTAGTATTTCCCAGGGAGTATCATCTAACCCATCTTCTAGAGGTTTACCTCTAATTTCCCTGGTACTGTTCCCTTCTTTGAGTTTAGGTACGCTCCAACCCAGCATTTTCTTTACAGCCTTAGATTACGCTGGAACCTACAGTATTTCTGTTTTAGGGGGTATAATTCCGGCATTGATGAGTTGGCAACAAAGGAAAGTTTCTATATTAAATCAGCCTTTGGTTCCTGGTGGGAAAGTAACTTTGGTGATGATGATTATCATTGCATTGGTGATTATTTTCAGACAAATTTTGACAAGCTAAATGAAGAGTGAGGAAGTAGGGGCGGGGTTTCCCCGCCCGGAGTGATGAAGTAATAAGTAATAAGTAATAAGTAATGTTGACGGTTGACAGTTGACAGTTTTCTATCACTCCTTCACTCCTTCACTCCTTCCCTCCTTCCCTCCTTCACTCCTTCCCTCCTTCACTCCTACCCCCTTCCCAACCAAACTTTAATTAAGTCCACCAGACTAGAACCACCCCAAACTACAGCTATCACAATAGAAGCGCTTAAAACTACTCCCATCAAGCAAATAACCAAACCAGCTAAACTGATTGCACCATCATCTTCTTGTAAACCAAAGCCAGTGACAAAAATACCGATCGCTGGTAAAGTATTCGTACCAGGAATAGGTATCATCATAGTAATGGACATGAGTGCGATCGCAATACCAATAGTTACCTTACCTGGTAAAGTAGTACATATGTATGATAAACGAGGGCGAGTGACAGCTTCTATTCTACGTAACCAAGGAAGCCCTGCCTTCAAAAATCCCTGCACTGTTTCCAGTTTGATGGGATGCTTTGCCATCTTTTTGGGTAGCCAAGGAGTTTTCGCACCAATCATCAATTGTATTGCCAATATGAGCATCAGAACGCCAAAAGGTATGGAATAACCGGGTGCGGGAACTGGTAAAGCTGAAGGAAGAGACAAAATCACAAACAGGAAACCGAAAATTCTTTCCCCTGCTAATAACAGAATATCTGTTAAATTTACCTCCGGTGATTTCTGCTCTTCAAAAAAAAATCGCTCTAATTCTTGGGAAAGTCTAGCCATAAACCGCCTAAATATTGGTACAAATTGGTCAAGCACCCGATTATACACAAGCAATGTGGGTAACCACTAAATCAATCCAGTTGTTTCCAGTTCAGGAATACTGACATGATTACCCAGATTTTAGCAACTGTAAACTTTTTTATCGTTAATATTCAATCATCATCTTCAGATTCTGGACTTTTTAGACAAGTGCGGAATCGAAATTTTTGCCAAAGCACCAATGATACCATGTCCGGTTAAACACTTACAATAAAATGTAAGTTGGGTAGAACGAAGTGAAACCCAACAATAATAATCTTTTGAGGAAGGTAGATAAAATAACATGCAAATTTATAATTTCACCTCACCCTCGCTTTTTACTGGGTAAAAATCTTTCCCTCTCCTTAATAAGGAGAGGGATGTCTGACAGGACAGGGTGAGGTTTTGTATTTGATTTTTGTTGATGTAGCCTACGCACTCTTACGAGAAGCCGTTGTTGCGTCTGTTGCGCTTAAAAATCTCAGTACACTTTCTGTTCCCTATTCCCCGTTAAGAGTTCCCTACCTTCACGAGTAATTTCATAAATCAAACCGGATTCCTATATATGAATATATGTGTAGGCAATCAGGAATTCCCTAAGTTGTTGCTGTAGTTTTTCAATTCTAATAAAAGAATAATTAACTCTGGGGATAAAACAAATGAGTCAAAGTTATCTAGAGGTTGCGCGACAGGGAAAGAACAGTTGGTGGCGTTATTTATTAGCAATATTATTAATTTTCTTTCTCTGGTTCATTGTCGGGAATATTATCACCGGAATATTATTAATTGCATTTATCGGCATTTCTTCTCCCAATAGTGTCTTGGATTCCTCAGAATTACAATTAAAAATAACAGAGTTTATCAAAACTCCTTCAGTGGCTGCATTCGTCACCATGAATGTCGGTTTTATTTTTCTTGGGCTGGGCTTATTTCTTGCTGTTAAGTGGTTGCACCAGCGTAAATTTCTTACCCTTATTAATCCCAATGCTGCAATAAATTTCAAACGCCTACTCTCAGGTTTTGGAGTTTGGTTTATGTTCCAAGCAATTTTGATGGGGTTGGAATTGATTCTGAATCCAGGAAACTATGAATTTGCCTTTAATCCAGCCCAGTGGTTTCTTTTACTTCCCTGTGCTTTATTACTAACCCCGATTCAGACTTCCACAGAATAATTTCTATTTCGTGGCTATTTTTTGCAGGGATTAGGTTTACTTCTCAAACAGCCATTGGTACTACTTATTATCAATGGTGTTGTGTTCATGAGTTTACACCTTGTTAACCCAGAAATGTCCAGGGGACCAATTTGGTTGGCATTGTACTATTTTGCTTTCGGTGTGTTTGCTGCCATGATTACCCTGAAGGATAATGGATTGGAGTTAGCATTAGGTTTACACGCTGCAAATAATCTGTCTGTGTTATTATTTCTCAGTACTAAGGATTCTGCTATTCCTACTCCTGCTATATGGCTAGCAAAAGATACTGGCGATCCTAGATGGGACTTAGTTGTTTTTTTGGTGAAGATTGCAATATTTTACTACCTGTTATTGGGTAGAAAAAGAAAAAGTAAACTAGCAGAAATAGAAGAGAGAGAAATGAGTATTAGATAGACTTTTGTAAGAAGAATATTCACATATTGCACCACAAGATTATTGAGAAAATCAGAGCCTGTAATTATTATTTTTCCGTAACCCATCTATTGCTAACCCTGTCAAGATGGGTATAAGCATTCTAAAAGCGAATGGCATCCTCGTTAAGGGGAAAACCTTGTTAAATCTATCTTTCCAGGCTCTGCCTAGGGTGTTGATTTTGTGACTTTTTTGAGGGTAAATGTTCATACAAAATCTGTGACAAGACTTGTTCCTTGTCTCTGGCAAGGAACATGGAGTTGGAGGCTCCGCCTCCAAATCGAGGCAGAGCCTCCCGCCACAGGTACCAAGGCAGAGCCTTGGCACGAGAGTACAATCAGAGCCTGTAATTATTATTTTTCCAGGCTCTGGTTACAAGGTTCTACCTTGTAATGAATTTTGAGGAGGCTCTGCCTCCTGTTAACTCTGGAGGCTCCCGCCTCCTCTAATGGGTTTCCAGGCAGAACCTAGAAACGAGGGGATTTAGTTGCGACATTCTTTAACTTATCATTTTAGGGCTTTTTCATATTTTCAAGTTTAATCACAAGTTTCCTGCCAATAACTTTAATTTCATATTTTCGTTTCATGTGAAGATTACATTGAGTATCAAATTTCACAGGAAGTTCTTCTGGATGATATTCTATTTTTAAACCTTTATTTTTCAAATAAGGAGTCATATCTTGATAAATTTCATTGGCTTTTCCCCTAAATCTATCTGGTATTTTAGTATATAGATTTACTATTTTATTCTGAATTAAATTTTGGTTTTTATCAACTTCTTTTTGTATATATAGCATTTTTTTTCCCAATTGATATTTTTCACAAATGTTCAATTTGTCTTTGCTGGCAATTTGATTCACTATATCCAGCCAGTCCTTTTGGGATAATTCTTTGATATTATTAACAGTCTGTGTATTGGATATAATATTTTTACTTATATTTACTCCCAACTCCTGAATCATCTGTCCAGTGTTATTCGCATTTACTCCAAAGTTTAAGGAGATACTAGTTGCATCAGAAGTGATTTTTATTCTTTAGAAGATAGCTGTTTTTTTGGGGGAATATTTGAACCATCCACTGAAGGATCTTTTTGCTGACTACAACCAAACAATAACAATAGAGTTAGTGCCATTGATAAACCAATCAGTCTAAATATATTGCTCATGATACCTGCTTAGTATGTTTACGCTGTTTGATTTGGTGCAAAACTCTTGAACTGTGGCAGTTTCCAAATAAAAATGCCTATTTTACCTGAGATTTTACAAATTTCTGATGCTGGTCAGATAATAATTACGTTAAAATACGGTTGTTTGTATGTATATCTTTATAGCATTTATTTAGTTCTAGAACTCAACATGTTAGACAAAACCAATATCAAAGTGACCATTGCTGTTCAAGATGGGGATTTAGAAGCAGAAGAGCTAGAAAGACTAACAGTAAATCTTTTGCAAGAGATAAAAGATATTGATGGAGTAGAAAACGTCAGACAGCCCGAATTGACAAAAATACCCCCAGGTGCCAAGTCTTTAGGGGGTTCCATTTTGGGTATGTTACAAGCTGAAGTCAGTTTTGAAAATTTTAAGAAATTAGCGGGATTTGTTAGAGAGCGACTGAGTGGGAAAGCTATTGAGTTGGAAGTTGAAGCAAACGGTAAAAAGCTCAAGGTGAAAGCTACTAATCAGCAGGAGTTAGTTACTGCTGTGGAACAAGCTCAAAAGTTCGTCGCTGGAAGCTAGGAAATCTCACAAACAAGGAAGAATAGCAACATGGCAAAGGTAGCATTGCTCATTGGTGTGAGTGAGTATAAAGATGGTTTTGCCCGTTTACCAGCCGCTACAAAAGATATAGAGGCTATGCAAGGAGTGTTGGATAACCCAAAAATTGGTGACTTTGATTGTATAAAAAAACTTGCCAATCCAGATGTACAGTCAATGCGGGAAGAGATTGAAACTTTGTTTTCAGATTTGCAAAAAGACGATCTTGTACTGCTTTATTTTTCTGGTCATGGTATCAAGGATGACTACGGTAACCTTTATTTTGCCACTTGTGATACCCGTAAAAACAATAGAGGAGAACTCTTAACTTCAACAGCGGTGCAAGCTAGTTTTGTGCATAACATTATGGACAAAAGCCGCTCCAAGCGTCAGGTATTGATTCTAGATTGTTGCTTTAGCGGAGCTTTTGCTAATGGATTGAATGCTAAAAGCGATCGCTTTGTGGATATCAAGAACCAATTGGGTGGAGAGGGAAGAGCTATTCTAACATCTTCAACTTCCACCCAATACTCTTTTGAAGAGCAAGGATCGGATATCTCAACTTATACCCGCTACATAGTTGAGGGGTTAGAAACTGGTGCAGCAGACAAAGATGAAGATGCTTGGATTTCTGTTGATGAATTGCATGAATATGCCCGAACTAAGGTTCAAGAAGTTGCTCCAGCAATGAAGCCAGAAATATATGCAATTAAAGAAGGCTACAAAATCACACTGGCTCAAGCACCTATTGACGATCCCAAGTTCATATATCGCAAAGAAGTTGAGTATTGGGCAAAAATGGGCGAAGGAGAAATTTCTAGTACCGGTTATATAACTTTAGAAGAACTCAGGGAAAGATGGAGCCTAACACTGGAAGAAGCTAACCAAATTCAGCTTGAGGTTTTGGAACCTTATGAAATTAATCAGAAAAAATTACAGCGATATAAAGAAGCTTATTGCAAGGCTGTTGAGCATGAATTTCCACTGAATAATAAAACTCGTAATGGATTAAAGCGTCTCCAGGAAGTTTTAGGGTTGAGAGATGAAGATATAGCACTAATTGAAGCTTCAATATCTAAATATAAAAAAAATCCTAGTAAATTCCGAAAATGGTTATGGTTGCTACTGCCACCAATAGTAGGTAGTATTACAGCCAGTATATTTATGATACGAGATATTAGTTCACAACGTAGTAAATTAGACAGAGAGATGAGTTTAGGAGAAGATATTTTATTTAAGCAAGATATAAATTCGTTAGATATAAACTCTAATAAACAAAATGGGATAAAAGAATTTGCAAATAGTAATTTTCAAAGTGCGATCGATTTTTTTAAGAAATACTTGCAATATAACCCCGATGATCCAGAAGCATTAATTTATAAAAATAATGCCCTAGCTGCTAAGACAACACCCACACTAAAAATTGCTGTGAGTGTACCTATTGGTACTAATCCTACCGTTGCTAAAGAAATCTTACGTGGTGTAGCTCAACGTCAAAATGAAATAAATTTAAAAGGTGGAATTAATGGCAGGCTATTACAAGTTTTAATTGCTAATGATGATAACGATGCTAAAGATTTAGTTAAAAAAATTGCTCAAAAACTAGTTGCAGATACAGATATTTTGGCGGTAGTAGGACACAATTCTAGCGATGCTTCAATTGCTGGCAATCTAGTGTATAGTGACACAGAATTAGTAGCAATTACACCTACCAGTGATGCTGCGACTGTAAAGGATAGGGGAATATTACATACGATGCCTCCTATCTTTACTTCCGTGGACAAACTAATCAACAATGTCGAAGACCAAGGTTTAACAAAAATTGCTATTTGTTATGATTCGGGAGCAAAGGCTAGTATAACACTCAAAAGACGCTTTCAAGAATCTATCAAAAGACGTTCCGAAGAATCTATCAGTGGTAAAAAAATCACAGATGTTACACCAAATGGAGGTTGTGATTTAGAGAAATTGGATTTAAAGGATAATTTACCTCAAGCTATTACAGCAAGTGAGGTGGAAGCTCTAGTATTATTGCCTAATGTAAACCATATTGATCGAGCCATAAAAATGGCAAAAGCCGTGAAACAAAAAAGAAAAGATATCATTTTGTTAGGTTCTCCGACAATGAACACACCTGAAATACTTAAGGAAAATGGATCTACTTTAAATGGGATGTTAGTCTCAATACCTTGGAATCCAGAGCACCAGTCAGCAAAACTTTTTGTTGACAATGCTCAAAAACTGTGGAGTAAACAAAACTGGCGTCCAAATTGGCGTACTGCTATGGCATATGATGCCACAGATGCAGTTGTCAAAGGTTTAGAGCAAGAACAAAACCGCAGCGAACTAAAAAAAATATTTAAGCAGTCAAATTTCTCGATTAATGGGGTTACAGGAATAATAAATTTGCCAAAGGGCGGTGATGGTTCTCGTGTCACTTTATTGCAAGTTAAAGCGAAACAAACTACGGTATACGAATTTGAGAAGGTAAATTAACCTGAGTTCGGTGTTAGGAGTTAAAATTAAGAGCAGTTTGCCTGATAAATTTTTCTGCTAATTCCGAAACCTCCGTGCTTTCAGCAACTTTTTGCTTATCCCAAGGGAAAGGCATCTATAAATAATTCATAATTTGTTGCAGTAGGGGCACGGCATCCGTAATATATTGGTGTATCGAGTAATCTTGCCTACGCCGTGCCCATTCTTCCTGATGCTGTATCGTTGGTAATATGATGTCTGTTTGATTAGTTACAAAAAAAATTTTGCAGACTTCTCTGCACCTTTGCGCCTGGAGCGTGAGCTTTTATAATAACTGATATAACCCTCTTTAATCACTCTCACGCTTATAAAAATCCAAAACCCTTATTCTTAAGGACTTTTATTAATTTAGGCGTAGGTTGGGGAGCCACTCTTGTGCGCGGGTTCCCCGCGTTGAGAGAAGTGGCGTTTGAGGGACGAAACCCAACACCCGAAGAAATTGGTATTGTTGGGTTTCACTCCGTTCTACCCAACCTACATTAATTTTTCTTTTTCCAGAGTGACAGAACAGGGTTATCCCTTTTCTGTCACTCTCCGAAAAGTCTTACAATTTATCAATTCTGTGACTCTTGTGTGTCAAGCGATCGCTCAATTATTTATGAATAGAATTCCCGTCAGATGGGAAAATGGCAAAATTTTGATTCAAAGCGTCTCAACCCATTGATATCAAGTCTTTTTAAAACTTTCTATTAATAGGAAAAGCCGGAAAGTGACAGGAGAGGGATAACAACAGACCGATAACAATATCCATAACCGGGAATGGGCACGGCAACAGTAATATATCGGTGTATAGAGTAATCTTGTTGATGCCGTGCCCCTACGGGACAATTTATTATTTGGTGTTTCCTAAATACTATCTGGAGCAATCCCCAATTCTTGCAATTTTACCGCCACACGTTCCTTATTACTTATTACTTATTACTCGCCTCCCTTTCATTGCTAAACTAAGGAATAACCCTTATCAAATGCAAAGGTAGTAAATATGACCTCTGCAATCAATCCTCCCAGTGAATTAACTCCATTCCCAGACCATACGCAACTACCAGAGTCTGACGGCACATTTGTGAAAAATTGGCAAGAGCATCCCCAAAGCATCCTTCTCACTGACTCCATTCAACCAATATTACAACAACGCCATACAGATGGGCATTATTGTATCGGTCAAGATTTAGGTATCTACTGGCGCATGACTGACCCTCCAGAACGAGGTGCGGAAGCTCCCGACTGGTTTTATGTCCCCAATGTCCCCCCTACCCTCGAAGGAGTAACAAGGCGTTCCTATGTCCTATGGCGAGAGCTGATTGCTCCATTAATTGCATTAGAATTTGTCTCTGGGAACGGTGAAGAAGAGCGAGACAAAACCCCTTTTACTGGGAAATTTTGGATTTATGAACAGGTAATTCGTCCGGCTTTCTATGGCATTTATGAAGTAAGTAAAGCCAGTGTGGAGGTTTATCACCTTGTTGAAGGACAATATCAACTATTACCAGCAAACGAGCGGGGACATTATCCCATCACTCCTTTGGGAGTTGAATTAGGGATTTGGCAAGGACAATACCAAAATGCAGAATTACCTTGGCTGCGTTGGTGGGATTTGCAAGGTAATTTGTTGTTAACTGGGGATGAAAGAGCCGAGCAAGAAAGCCAAAGAGCCGAACAAGAACGCCAAAGAGCCGAACGCTTGACTGCTCAATTACGTGCTTTGGGAATAGAACCGGAAGCTTAATTTTTGTCCTAATTGTTAAACTAAAGAACAAACCTTATAAAATGCAAAGGTAGCTACTATGACCTCTGCAATAGATCCCAGCACAGAGTTAACTCCATTTCCAGACCATACGCAACTACCAGAGTCCGATGGCACATTTGTGAAAAATTTCCAGGAGCATCCCCAAAGCATCCTTCTCACTGACTCCATTGAACCAATATTACAACAACGCCATACCGATGGGCAGTATTGTATCGGTCAAGATAGTGGGATTTACTGGCGTATTACTGAACCCCCAGAGCGAGGTGCGGAGGCTCCTGACTGGTTTTATGTCCCCAATGTACCACCTACGTTAGATGGACAAATTCGACGTTCCTATGTAATATGGCGAGAACATATCGCTCCCTTGATTGCATTAGAATTTGTCTCTGGGAACGGTGAAGAAGAACGAGATAAAACCCCTTGGACTGGTAAATTTTGGATTTATGAACAGGTAATTCACCCGGCTTTCTATGGCATTTATGAAGTAAGTAAAGCCAGTGTGGAAGTTTATCACCTTGTTGGAGGACAATATCAACTATTACCAGCAAACGAGCGGGGACATTATCCCATTACTCCCTTGGGAGTTGAATTAGGGATTTGGCAAGGACAATACCAAAATTTGGAATTACCTTGGTTGCGTTGGTGGGATTTGCAAGGTAATTTGCTCTTAACTGGTGATGAAAGAGCGAAACAAGAACGTCAAAGAGCCGAACAGGAAAGTCAAAGAGCCGAACAAGAGCGTCAAAGAGCCGAACAGGAAAGTCAAAGAGCCGAGCAAGAGCGTCAAAGAGCTGAACAAGAAAGCCAAAGAGCTGAACACTTGGCTGCTCAATTACGTGCTTTGGGAGTAGAACCGGAAGTTTGATATTCTATATAATCTGGGGATGAGAATACATAACAATGCCAAGATACTTGCAAATATTAGGATTATTTTGGAGTGCTGCGATCGCATCAGAAATGGAGTATCGCTTTAACTTCCTTTTAGCTACCCTTAGTAGTTTAGGCAATCTTGTGGGTAGTATGTTTGGCTTATTCCTATTTTACAGTAAAGGTTACACATTTGCCGGTTGGTCGTGGTCAGAGGCTTTAATAGTGGTGGGAATTTTTACCCTATTGCAAGGCTTTTCCGCAACATTTCTTGTCCCTAACCTCAATCGCATTGTTCGTCACGTGCAGGAAGGAACCCTGGATTTTATCCTCTTAAAACCCATTCGCAGTCAGTTTTGGCTATCCTGTCATACCGTTTCCCCCTGGGGATTGCCAGATATAATTTTTGGTAGCATTATTATCGGTTATGCGGGAAGAAAACTCGGTTTAGGCTTGAGTAATTACTTACTAGGTTTACCGCCATTATTTTGTGGGTTGGTAATACTCTATAGCCTGTGGTTTATGTTGGGTGCCACTAGTATCTGGTTTGTCAAAATTTATAATGTTACTGAAGTCTTGCGGGGTTTATTAGAAGCGGGACGTTATCCTATGGTGGCTTATCCTGTGGCTTATCGCTTTTTCTTCACTTTTGTAGTGCCAGTAACTTTTTTAACCACTGTACCGACGGAGGCTATATTGGGTAGGGTTCAAACAACTGGTTTGATTGGTGCGGCTTTATTGGCGATAGGACTATTTTTTGTTTCTACGATATTCTGGCGGTTTGCCTTGAGATTTTATACTAGCGCGTCCAGTTAATGGAATAACTTGCACTAATTCCGATAACAGGAGGCAGAGCCTCCAAAACCTAGCTAGTTACCAGGCTGAGCCTGGTAACTAGAATCTAGAGCCTCTGACTCTACTTTTAGACAAAGTGAATATCAGTATAGTTATAGTTATCAGCGACAATTGCGATGATATCAAAACTTGGGAAAGGAATTAACGAAGAAGATTTCAGGCTACTTTCAGCACCAACAGTTGATGCATCGTAAGTGCCACCACTGCCAATTATATCGTTAACAACACTATCTACACCTGGATCTACCATAGAGATTTCTGATATCTCACCAGTAGTTAATGTACCACCAGTAGTTAATAAATCGCTGCTAGCTTCTTCATATGGAAGAGGGTATGGAACCAAGAAGTTCCTGACAGCAATGAAGTTTCGCCCAAAGAGATAGTTTTGGGATTTGTTAAGTTGAATTTTATCTTGACCAGTCTCGAAATCAGTAATGAAGGCGAAGTCATTGAGACCATAAAATCCGCCGCCTCCAACATAGTAAGGATTTTTCGTATCTCCAACCACAAACTTGTCTGCATCAGCACCTCCAGTGAGGATATCTATCTCAGATAGACCTGGTTTCACACTGGTAGGATCGACACCATTTAGAGTGTCTTTACCACCCAAACCAGAGAGTGAATCATTCCCCTTTCCACCTTCGAGGAGGTTATTTTTGTTGTTACCAACAATGCTGTCAGCCTGTGAAGTACCAGTAACATTGACAAAGTTCTGAACTTGGAATGTCACTGAACCCAGTCCTGGAATACCATTAACAGTCAGACGTTCTTGAGCTAGGTTAACATTTAATGATGTTGTGGTACTCGTACCAGTAGAACCATCAATGGCGTTGGCTTTTCCTGCCGCCCCAATAATCTTCTCAATGTTGCTTATTAGATCGGTACCCGCAAAGCCTTTGTTGACAACACCAACAGCCTCTAGAGTAATTGCTTGACCCAGATTACTATAGTCAGCGGTATCAAATCCAGTACCACCATCTA
>JAAUYI010105236.1_pt1 | contig 24611 bp, 16 predicted proteins | sample 7278041 | NCBI WGS metagenome assembly JAAUYI01 (sample SAMN14350216, study PRJNA611818) | marine sediment metagenome | isolation source: surface marine sediment (0.6m) | place: French Polynesia: Moorea | collected 2018-08
AACAAGTTCAGAAAGTATTTCCTGAATTAGGAGATATGCACCGATTAAAAGAAGAATTGAGAAAAATTTTTGAAGCTAGGGATTCTGAAGTAATAGGATTATTGAATTTAGTAATGCGCAACTCATTACTCCTTACTTATTACTCATTACTTATCCTCACAGACTACTTTTTCAGCAAACCCTATTTAACCTTTTAAATGCGATCGATCGCTTAATTTTAAAAGTAATGGTCCTTGTTCGCAAAATTCTAGTACACTAACAGCAGCAACAGGCATATAAATGCGATCACGCAGTGCCAGCTACGCTGATCGCGATAGCGTCCTACATCAATTCCCAGCAAAGAACACAACATAATCCGAATGGTGGCTTTGTGGGAAACAACTAGTACATTTCCACTGGGATAAGTTTGCTCGATTTCTTCGATGACTTCGGAACTACGACGAGCAATATCGATCGCCCTTTCGCCATCAGGGGGAGAATTCCAGCCAGGTTCAGATTGCCAACGTACATATTCATCATGAAACTCTTTATTTACTTCTGATGGGGTTTTACCTTCCCATGCACCAAAGTTAATTTCTTTTAAACCTGCCCTTAACTGCATTTCCATACCAATTAGATCGCACAAAGGTTTAGCCGTAGCAATCGTACGACGCATAGGACTAGAAAAAACTGCCTTCCAAGGTACAGTAGAGTAAGCAACAGCAAAGTCTTTTGCCATTATCTCTCCTTCAGGAGTTAATTCTACATCGGAAGTTCCGCAAAAACCGCCTGTTTTACTGGCTACAGTTTCACCATGGCGTAAGAAAAAAATCTTTAAAGTCATTTTTAGAAAGAAATAATTTTCAATTTACTTGCAAAACTGCATTGGCTTGAGAATATTGTTTTAATTCAATCGGTACAGCTTTGACTTGCCATATATCTTCGCAGTATTCGGTAATAGATCGATCGCTGGAAAATTTACCCATTCTTGCTACATTTAGAATTGACATTCTCGTCCAGTTATCTCGATCGCGATAAGCTTCCCCTACTTTATCTTGGCATTCAATATAGGATTGATAATCTGCCAGAAGGAAATAAGGATCGTCATAGAGAAGATTATCTACAATCGGTTTAAATAAATGAGTATCCCCATAAGAAAAGAAACCAGAGGCAATTAAATCAATAGCTGCTTTCAGTTCCCCATTAGCGTTGTAATAATCCCGAGGATTATATCCTTGGGTTTTGAGTTCCTGAACTTCATGAGTTTTTAAGCCAAATAAGAAGAAATTTTCTGCACCTACTTCCTGGCGAATCTCTACATTTGCCCCGTCGAAAGTGCCAATAGTTAATGCACCGTTAAGGGAGAATTTCATATTACCTGTACCAGAAGCCTCTTTTCCTGCCGTGGAGATTTGTTCTGAAAGTTCCGCAGCAGGATAAACTCGCTGACCCAAAGTTACATTGTAGTCTGGAAGAAATACTACTTTTAAGCGATTGCCAATATCTGGGTCATTATTGACAATATCCCCGACAGAGTTAATTAATTTAATAATCAACTTTGCCAGATAGTAACTTGGTGCAGCTTTTCCGCCAAAAAAGAAAGTCCGAGGAGTAATATCTAAGCTGAAATTCTGTTTGAGACGGTTGTAAAGAGTAATAATATGCAGCACATTAAGATGCTGACGTTTATATTCATGAATCCGTTTTACTTGGACATCAAATAACGAGTTGGGATTAACAGCAATACCTGTTTTTCGTCGTGTATAACTCGCTAATTCTTTTTTAACTGCCAATTTAGTTTCCTGCCATTGCTGACGAAAATCGACTCGATCAGCAAAAGGTTCGAGTTGTTTTAATGCTTCTAAATGATTAATCCAGCGATCGCCTATTTTTTCGGTAATTAGCTTACTCAATCGAGGATTACTCAACACCATCCAACGACGAGGAGTAACGCCATTAGTCTTATTACTAAATTTTTCGGGGAATAGTTCGTAAAAATCTTTGAGGACAGTTTCTTTGAGTAATTTGGTATGTAAGGCAGCTACACCGTTAATAGCATGAGAACCAACACAGGCTAAATTAGCCATACGAACGTATTTCTCGTCACCCTCAGCAATTAAAGAGAGTTTCGCCAACTTATCATTGTTATTGGGATATTTAATTCTGACACGATTGAGAAAGCGGTGGTTAAGTTCGTAAATAATGTCTAGATGTCGGGGTAAGAGAGAACCAAAGATACTCAAAGACCACTTTTCTAGGGCTTCTGGTAACAAGGTATGGTTAGTGTAACTCAGCGTATTTTGAGTTATATTCCAAGCTCGATCCCAATCTAAATTATGCTCATCTACTAACAACCGCATTAATTCGGCAACAGCGATCGCAGGATGAGTATCATTAAGTTGAACTGCAAATTTTTCGTGGAAGTTATCTAAGCTATCATCTCGGAACAGATGAATACGAATCATATCCTGTAGAGAACAAGAAACAAAAAAGTATTGCTGTTGCAAGCGGAGTTCTTTTCCTTGAAGATGGGAATCGTTAGGATAAAGTACCTTAGTTAGGTTTTCCGAAACCACCTTTTCATCAACTGCACCGTAGTAATCACCAACGTTAAATCTATAAAAGTCAAAAGATTTACAAGCTTCAGATTTCCAAAGGCGCAGGGTATTAGCAGTATTCACTTTATAGCCCAAAATGGGCGTATCGTAAGGAATTCCCTTAACTACATATCTCGGTACCCAGCGCACCTGATAGTTTCCTTGGTTGTCAGTATAGCTTTCCGTATGTCCCCCAAACTTGACCTGTACTGATTCTTCTGGGCGAGCAATTTCCCAAGGATTGCCGTATTGCAGCCATTTATCAGTAATTTCTATTTGCCAACCGTCTCTAATTTCCTGGTCAAAAATACCATATTCATAACGGATACCATAACCGATGGCAGGAATTTCTAAACTGGCTAAAGAATCCAGATAACAAGCAGCCAAACGACCCAAACCACCATTCCCCAAACCTGGTTCTTCTTCTTGATTGATTAATTTATTTAGGTTTAATCCCGACTCTTCAATTGCTTGGACAACTCGATCGTAAATATCTAAGTTAATTAGATTATTTCCTAAATGAGGTCCGACTAGAAACTCTGCCGAGAGATAGGAAACTAGCTTAACATCTGACTTGATATAGGTTTGAGTAGTAGCAACCCAACGCTGAAGCAAGCGATCGCGCACAGTGTAAGCTAAAGCTAAATAATAATCATGAGTAGTCGCAATACCTGGAAACTTTCCCTGAAGATAAAACAAATTATCAGCGATCGCTCTTCTGAGGGTAGGAATATTCAACCCCGTGCGATCGTCTTCGATACTACTGTTTGGTTTTGCTTTTGGTTCTTGAGATATAGTCATTAGTTAGTGTGGCTAGTAGTTAATTAAGGAATAATGTGAATCTTCAGAAAATTTGTTCCTTGAGATATTTGAGTAGGGATGCCACCCATAATTAAGATTTGATCTCCTGAGTTAGCCAATTGTTTTTCCACCAGATAGGTTTCTGCGGTGGCTACTAAATCTTCAAAAGTTTTTCCTTCTCGTTCTAAATAAATAGGTTTAATTCCCCAAACTAAATTAAGACGGTGATAAACATCAATATTGGGGGTAAAAGCAATCACCATTGGTTGAGGACGTTCCCCTGAAGCAATTCTTGCCGTGTAACCAGTAGCGGTAAAACAAACTATATAGCGCAGTTTTAAAGTCTTATCGATCGCATTGAGAGCTTCACTAAGAGCATGAGTTTGATCGGTTTTGGCAGGAGGATTATTAGCGAATTGCAGATCGGGTTCGATGCTAGAAGCAATTTTGGCTAACATTTCCACTGCTTTGAGAGGATATTTCCCAACAGCTGATTCTCCTGATAGCATCACTGCATCTGTCCCATCGATAATAGCGTTAGCCACATCACTAGCTTCTGCACGGGTGGGACGGGAATTATTAATCATACTGTCCAGCATTTGAGTGGCAGTAATGACAGGAATATTTTTGAGGTTACACTTACGGATAATTTCCTTTTGCAACAAGGGTACTTTCTCTGGTCTAATTTCCACTCCCAAGTCACCCCGCGCTACCATCAAGCCATCACATTCTGCAATAATTTCATCCAGATTAGCGATCGCCTGGGGTTTTTCTATTTTTGCCATAACAGGAATATCTGCATCCCGTTCAGAGAGAAACTGTTTTAAAAAGCGAATATCTTCTGCCTGACGAACAAAACTAAGAGAAACCCAATCAATACCCTGAGAAATACCAAATTCTAAATCTTTTCGATCTTTTTCAGTCATTGAAGGTAATCTTAGGTTTAAGTTAGGTAAATTAACTCCCTTACGGCTTTTGAGAATACCTCCTTCAACCACCTCGCAAACCACGGCTAAACCATCGATCGCTACAATTTCTAACTCCAACAAGCCATCGTCTAATAAAATTTGCTCCCCTAGTTGAGCTTCTTCTGCCAGATAAGGATAATCGATAGAGACGGTATCGGGATCTTCATTAGCTTCAGACTGAGGAACTAAAGTTAATTTTTTTCCTACTTGTAACTCTATTCCTACTTCTGGTAATTGACCAACTCGAATTTTCGGACCCTGGAGATCTTGCAGTATGGTTATTGGCGTATCTAATTCTGCTGAGACGGAACGTAATAGAGCAACCATAGTTGCATGGTCTTGATAACTACCGTGAGAAAAATTAAGCCTAGCAACATTCATTCCTCGTTGTACCATCTGTACAATTGTCGAGCGTGAACCGCTAGCAGGACCAATGGTAGCTACAATTTTCGTTCGATGTATGGGAAAATTCATATTGTTACTCCTTGGAGACTCTCGGCTATGCTGATCGAAAGTTTCTTATCAAAGTGTTAAGAAGAGAAAAGCGAGATAGAGAGACAAGGCAATATTAATTTTCATCCAGTTTTTTGGTTGATTATACCCAGACTCGCTACTCGCTACTCGCTACTTACTACCTTTTAATATGGCCATTTCCAGTTAACTATTTCCGGCTTATCTATACCCTGTTCATGAGCGTAAGCCAGATTATCGATAATTTCACTTCTCATCCGTTCTCTCACATAGGCTGCACGATACCCTAATTTAGGAACTCGATCGATCACATCAATTACTAAGTTAAAGCGGTCAATCTCGTTAAGAATTGCCAATTCTAGAGGTGTATTAATATTGCCTTCTTCCTTGTAACCTCTGACGTGAATACGTTCCTGGTTGGTACGACGATAAGCTAGTTTATGAATTAACCAGGGATAACCGTGGAAATTAAAGATGATCGGTTTATCAGGAGTAAACAGAATATCAAACTCTTTGTTAGATAAACCGTGGGGATGTTCGGTTTCCGTTTGCAGTCGATATAAATCAACTACATTAATAAATCTAACTTTCAGTTCAGGAAATTCTTCCCTTAAAATTGCTGTCGCTGCTAAAGATTCCATCGTCGGAATATCCCCACAACAAGCCATAATCACATCAGGTTCATCTGGTGCTTTTCCACAATCATCATTACTTGCCCAGTCCCAGATTCCAATACCTTTAGTACAGTGCTTAATTGCCTCATCCATTGTCAGGTACTGTAGGTGTTTTTGTTTGTCAGCAATTATGACATTGACATAATCCTTACTCTTTAAACAGTGGTCAGCAACAGAAAGCAAGCAGTTAGCATCAGGGGGGAAATAAATCCGAGTTACATCCGCACTTTTATTAGTTACTAAATCTACAAAACCTGGGTCTTGGTGGGAAAAACCATTATGATCTTGTCGCCAAACCAAGGAAGATAACATTAAGTTGAGAGAAGAAACCGAAGCACGCCAGGGAACATGATTTTTACAAATATCTAACCATTTAGCGTGTTGGTTAAACATAGAGTCGATAACATGCACAAAGGCTTCATAGCTGTGTAAAAAGCCGTGTCTTCCTGTCAATAGATATGTTTCGAGCCACCCTTCTAAGGTATGTTCGCTCAACATCTCCATTACTCTACCGTCAGGAGATAACATTCCCCCATCTTCATCTTCTGGTAGATAGTCCGCCATCCAAGTTTTTTTAGTCACTTCATAGATATCTTGCAAGCGGTTAGAAGCAGTTTCATCAGGACCAAAAACGCGGAAATTAGTCATGTTATTTTTCATGACATCTCGCAAAAACTTACCTAACACTCTAGTGTTTTCAACTTCTACTGTTCCTGATTTATCCATTACGACAGCATAGTCACTAAAATCAGGTAACTTAAGAGCTTTGCGTAGTAAACCACCGTTGGCTACAGGATTGGCACTCATACGACGATTGCCCACAGGAGCTAATTCTTTAAGTTCAGAAATTAACTTACCATTCTCGTCAAATAACTCTTCTGGCTTGTAACCCTTCATCCATTCTTCGAGAAGTTTGACGTGTTCGGGATTAGAATGCATTGCCCCCATCGGTACTTGATGCGATCGCCAAAAACCTTCTACTTTATGACCATCTACATCTTTAGGTCCTGTCCAACCTTTAGGAGTACGCAGAATAATCATCGGCCAAAGAGGACGAAAAGCTTTATTTTTACTACGGGCTTCTTGTTGAATCTCCCTGATTTTAACAATACACTCTTCCATAACTGCTGCCATTTTTTGGTGCATCAGTTCGGGGTCTGAACCTTCTACTATGTAGGGACTATAACCATAGCCTTTAAATAAATTCTCTAATTCTTCTGGGCTAATCCGAGACAGAATAGTAGGATTAGCAATTTTGTAGCCATTGAGGTTTAGAATCGGCAGTACTGCTCCATCACGAATCGGATTGAGGAACTTATTAGAATGCCAAGCTGTTGCCAGAGGACCTGTTTCAGCCTCTCCATCTCCGACTACACAAGCTGCAATCAAATCAGGATGGTCGTAAACTGCGCCGTAAGCATGAGACACACTGTAGCCTAATTCTCCTCCTTCATGGATCGAACCTGGAGTTTCGGGGGTACAATGACTACCGATATATCCAGGGAAAGAGAATTGTTTAAAGAACTTCTGCATTCCTTCCGCGTCTTCACTCTTATCAGGATAGACTTCAGAGTAAGTACCTTCCAAATAAACTGGCCCTAAAACCCCAGGTGCACCATGTCCTGGTCCAGCGATATAGATAGCGTTTAGATCGTATTTTTTGATCAGTCGATTGAGATGAATATAAGTAAAGCTGAGAGCAGGAGAAGAACCCCAATGCCCCAGTAAACGTTGCTTGATATGTTCGGGTTTTAAAGGTTCTTTAAGCAAAGGATTATCTCGTAGATATATCATACCCACAGCAAGATAATTACAAGCACGCCAGTAAGCGTCTATTTTTCTCAATTCTTCGGACGTTAAAGCTACTTGTGATTTTGATTGGGGATTAGTTGGCGTTGTTACCATAAGATTTTTCCTTGTTGAAGAGGAAGTTGCTTTTTTGTCTACGTATTGATTTGACTAATGAAGGCTAGAAAATAGTTAGAAGAACAAATTTAATTAAAAGATTTTGGTTGTCACTTTCAATTGAACTGAAGCTTCCGATTTTTTCTAGCGTTCTATCTATAAGTATATTTGCTCAAATTGTCTTTGCTTTTCTTAATGTCTAGAAATTACCAACGATCGATCGCATTTTGCTTCTCAGTTATTGCTAAATTTTGTCTAATCTTGCTCAAATCTTCGTAAATTTATCTAGTATAAAGAAAATTCTAATTACTTATAGATAAAAATCAATACCAATTTATGTGATTTTGATAACATCAATCGAGATACAAATTAGGTTGACTTATTTTAAGAATTTGTTGAGCTTTGTAAATTTTATGAGAAAAACTAAATATATTATTCAATAATAGAGTTGTCTGGGAATTAAAGCTAAACCTATTCCTAACAGTTGTTTGCTTAACCTTCCAGATAAATAGCTATAACCAACCAAATTGAATAAGCGATACAGTAAATCGTTGAGGTCTTTCTGGTTGGAGAGATCTGCTCAAGAAGCGAGCGCTTTATTAACTCTATCTCGAACATAGAATTGCTGAAGGGACGTTCTAGATCGCGTTCTTACAGGAGTTTTTACATAAACTTATTTCTATCCCTGGATTGTGAACTTTAGCTCATGGCATTTTTGCCATATTCAAGAGGCTGTTTAGAGGTTATAGCAAATAAATAAATTTCGATAAAAATCTAATATTCAAATTAAGAGAGATTAAAACGATGGCAAATAAAGATTTTTTCCTCAGTCCAGATGATGCTCAAACTTTAGGTGATATTAACTATATGAGAAAGTCTGTTCGAGTCAGACATACTTTCCCCAAAAACTTAAAGAATCCCAATGGTTTTGAAATCGTGAAAGATGTATCTTCTTCAGAAGATAGAGCAGTAAACAAATTGAATAATAATAGAAGTCAAAATTCTTTTTCTCAACCAGCTATTAATACCCAGAATACCTTCAGCCCTCAACCAGCTAAAAGTGCTTCTAAGTCATCTACGCAAAGTACTAACATGGATATGTTTCGCAATATGGCTCGTAGTATTGGCAAGAAATAAAGCTTTGTTAACATTTAACTCGAGCAGTTATCATTGAAATGGGATATAATACGACATTATGCCATAGTTTTTGCTAATTGAAATATATCTCACCAGTGTAAGAATTGCTATAAATAAGTCTACTGTGAATTGTTGTGAAATCAAAAGAGCTAATAGCCGATGGCTATTAGCTCTTTATTAATGCAAAAAATATTGGTGATCTATAGATTGTGGAGAGAGAATAGAAAAGGCGATCGCCAATAAAATAATCAAATTTAGTATTTATTTTTGTATTAAGAAAATGGGTAAATCGATCGATACTGAATTACGCCATCGTGATTTTAATCTTTGGTTGGAACGGATGGCGATTGCGATTAAAAATAGGGACACACAAAGTATGGACTGGGAGGGTTTACTAGAAGAAATAGAAGATATGACCGCCAGTCAGAAAAGAGCTTTGAGAAGTTATATGAAACGTTTGATAGAACATATTCTCAAGTTACAATACTGGCATTCCGAGAAAGAATACAATCAAAAGCACTGGAGAAAAGAAGTTGTTAATTTTCGAGATAGTGTCAATGAAATTTTGCAAGATTCCCCTAGTTTAAATAATTATTTAAAAGAAAATTATCAATCTTGGTTCAACAAATCTGTTAAAGGAATGCGACAAGAAATCAATATTTCGGAAGATAATTTTATTCCATTAGAGAATATTATGGACGAGAATTTTTTTGGATAACCTGCTTTTGCTTGTTTTACCAATTAAATAAATAAACTTGGGGAAATTTTGAAATATTCTCCTAACTTTTTGGCTTGTTCCTTGCTAATCGATCGTTTACCATTAACAATTGCCGAAATTAATCCTTTTGAGGGACTAATAACTCCCACTAAATCCGCTTGTTTAGTATGACTGACTTCTAGAAGATGCTTCAAAATCTCGTGAGGTTAGAGGTCTCGCCATTCTTTTAGATTATAAGTGTTTTCTTCATAGTCCTCAATGAACTTCACTAGCAGACGCAGTAAAGTAGTTTCTTCAGGAGAACGATTCTGTTTTTTGGCAATCAACTTTTCAGCTAAAGCAAGATTTTGTTCGTATTCTGCTTCAGTTTCAATAATTTTAGGAATAAGCTGTAGTTCATCCAGAAGTTTAAGATAATTTTCTCGACTAATAGTAGGAGTCATTTTTCATTTAATTGATCGCGCTTCAGTTCTTAATCTAAAACAAACATTTACTCTCGACACAATTTCTACATTTTTTCTTGGTCAAGATGAAAACTTTATCTAAGTTTTTGGGAACTATATAAACATAACATCTTAAAAATTAAATTAACTACTCTTTTCTACCGAAAAAATACTTAATAATATATTTAATTTATTGCTTAGATCGGTAAATACTCCCTGGGTTAATTTATTAATTATTCCTACTGTATTTGTATTTGTTGATCGACAAATAATCAATTTTCTAAAGACAAGGATTTTCTTGTTTCTACGGGGTTTGATGGTCATACTGAGCAAAATAATAGGTAATTTGGATTCGGTATTAAAGAGAGTATGACAGCAGTATTTATATAGGTTAGGACAAAGTATTTTATTTTGATGTTAAGGGCAAATAGCTATTTGTCATAGGGCTATTTTATGTTCCATAGACTTCTCTTTAATCGAATAGCATTGCTCTATGCATAATTGCTTACACTATGCAAAATATTCTTCCTTCTTTAGACCTCTTGCAAAAGTAAATTTTTCTCTAAAAAACAAATTAACGCTCGCATCCCGATTAACCAAAACTAAAAGCTAAGAGCTAAAAGCTAAAAGCTAACACAACCGAGATTTTTGATTTATGCAAGAGGTCTTTTCTTATTTTGACTGCGTAATTAGTTGTATTTAACTGCTTACTTGCTGCTCAAAAAATAAATTTAATTATCGGAGAAAATAAACATGAGTATAGATTCTGGAAAAAAAATGCAAGAAGCTATCAGAAATAATCTTGATAGTGACTTGCGAGCTAAAGATATTGGCGGGCAAGTTTTAGATAGAAAAAAAATCATTGCCGAAGTACGTAAACTAAGTAAAGTCAGTACATTTCATTCTTTACTAGCTATTCTTAATCATTGGATAATTGTTATAGCTGCTGCAAGTGTAGCGATTTGGTCAGGTCATTGGGCAGTTTATCTACTAGCGATGATTATTATTGCCACTCGTCAACACGCTTTAGCTATTTTGGTTCACGATGCTTGTCATTATCGACTATTTCCTAATCGAATTGCCAACGACATGATAACTGATATCTTGGTTGGTTTTCATTTAGGTATGAGTACTTCGCTATATCGTAAATGGCATTATCCTCATCATCGTTATGTTAATACTGATAAAGATCCTGAAGTCATGGGAGAACACAAAGACCCAGATACTTGGAAATGGCCGAATACTAAGCTCCATATGTTAAAGATATTTATTAAAGATGCTTTGGGCTTTTATAGTTTAACTATGGCTCGTATTATGAGTCTCTGGTCTCCTTGGTCAAGGCTTCATCTGCCAAGTAAAGACGCTGGTGGTATTCCTGTCCGTGAGAAAGTGGCGTTAATTCTCTTTGCTGTTACTGGCATAAGTGCATTAGTATATTTTGGTTTAGTAATAGATTATTTATTACTGTGGGTATTGCCTTCTCTTACTTTTTTCAGCATTCTCTTTAAATTTCGCTCCTTTGCTGAACATAAAGTGGTTACGAATGAGAACGAACTTAACAATACTCGCACTGTGATCCCTAACTGGCTAGAACGTTTCTTGATCTCGCCTTGTAATGTTAATTATCATCTAGAACATCATTTGTTTCCCTCAGTACCTTTTTATAATCTGCCAAAATTGCACTTTCTTTTGATGGAAGACCCAGTTTTTCAAAAAGAGGCACAGTTGTCTAATAGTTATCTTGGTTTGAGTACTGGGGTACTTGGGGAGTTGACTAAAGTCAATGAAGATGTTGTCTCTGTTGGTGCGCCTTAAAAAGTAAGTATCTACCTTTTGTTATGTGAAGAGAAAAAAAAGTAAATTATTTTTTTAAATTTTAAACTAAGTAACTGTATTGTTTTTGTATCAAAAATAAGAAGATTTACCAAAACTTCATAAAAATATCTTGACCGCCATAAATCACAACTGTAACCTTGTAGGTAGTAGTCGATTTTACTTAACTACCTAATTCTTAAACTTGGATAAAAATAAAGAAACTATGAATTTGAAGCCACAGATTTTTTTAGGTTCATTGGCTATGGCAATGCTTGGTATTTCCTCTGGTATCGACCCTGCGAATGCAGCTATCTTAGGAGAGCTAAGGATTTCTGGCACTCTTGACGCAACTGGTCTTGGTATAATTGATCCCAGATTCGGTACTCCAGTTACCGACTTTGATTTTGATGGAATAGGCGGTACTCCCATTGATGGTTTTGGAGAATTCCAGATTGTCGAGGGTACTGGAGTTTTCGGTTTTACCAACCCACCACCTGTTAATGGAGGTCGGATTACAGATTTACCTCTAGATCCTCCTGGCGGATTAACTGGATTCACCAATGTTGATGACTGGCTTGCCTTTGGTTCCGAAATTGGTGCAGGGGGTCCAGATCCTGCTGAATTTGATACTTTTTTTAACCTTGATGGTTTTACAGATGTTCAGTATTTAGCTACTGGTGAAGGAATAACTGCAAGTTTCAGTGCTACTGGAACATTTGACCTTCCAGATGGTACGGTAGTGGATGGTGTAGGAACTTTTAGTGCAGATATTACGGAGGAAGTTCTTCCTGCAGGTGTTGACACTGTGGATGAATTTTTAGATTTTATCTCAGTTGAAGGAAACACAATTGAGTCATTCACCTATTCGGCAGATTTAGTTGCTCAAGAAGATGATATAGATATCCCTGAACCATCTTCTCTACTTAGCCTACTGACATTCGGTTTAATTGGCGGTGGTTTTCTGGCAGGGAAGAAAAAACAAAAGCAATTGAACTGAATCTCTAGCCATATTAATAGTTTATGAACTCAGTTTATTACTAAACTAAGCTAAACAATTTGAATATATCGCGGATATTAACCTAATCTATCAATCCTAATTGATTACCGCGATTTTTTATTGTTTGGATTGTGGACAAAAAGTATTGGTAACAATTTAAGCTTGAAAGCAAGTTTTCAAGAGGGATTGGGAAGAAGATTGCAAGAAAAACTGGTTGGAACCGCTCTGTTTGTCTGGAAAGGGAGCAACTATTAGCCTTTGATTACCTGAGTTTGATGTAAGAAAAACAGTTACAATCCTGATAGAACAAAAACTGCAGAGACTAGGGTCAATTACTTGCTCTTAATGAGAAGAAACGAGCGCAGCTAAATTAAATAAATTATCAGCTGATGTTACACAGCTAAACGAGATTTCAATAGTTTCAGTAATTAGTTTTGAAAGAAATATTAATGGTTTCAGTCTTGAAGTGCGTAACATCAGTTATCAGATACGCTCTTAAAAAAAGAGAAGTTCTGTAGATTTTTCTGGCTTGAATTCTTCAGATAATAAATCGATTTCTTAACGAGAACAATTAAGCAATAGTTTTTTCTTTTGATGAGTATAAGCAATCAAGCCTATAGGCTTTTATTTTAACCCTTATTTAGCATAAACCACAGCCCCACTTTCTGCTTTATTCCAATTTTGCGGAAAAGTCGAATAACTCAAACATCCTGCTCTAACTCCAGCAAAATAAGAACTTTCTATCTTCGTTGTGGGTAAATAATTTAGATATGAAGCACAGGCATTAATTGTTTGGATATTATTAGGAGCTAAATAGTAGAGTCTTGGTGATTTTTCCCTCGCCCAATAATTATCATTGGGTACTTTTCCTTGAGGGTTTCGCCGAATCTCATTACGAAAAAATGGTAAACGCAAGCTCTTACTCAAAATGCGGATTAAATAATCGTGTTGAACCGTTACTAAAAAATTTATATCCTCTAGACAACAGATTAAATGTATGCCTAATATTAAGGTCATCATTGTTGGTCGTCTTAGTTCTTTAGGAATATCTTGCGCCATTGCCAAAGAAGAAATTTCAGCAATCTTAGAATGATGAGAACTTTTATAATCTTGCCAATGCCTTTCTCCAAAAAAAACTTCACTCTTTAATAAAGATTTTTCAGAGTGTTTAAACTGAATATTTAAATTACCCAGTGCTTTTCCATTTCGACAAACTACCACGGCATAATCATTGCCATCTAGTAAATTCTCTGTACCCCATATTTGACGATAGACATTTTCAGCCAAACTTCTCCCTTGATTATAAAGTGTAGTCCCCTTAAGGGCTAAATGGACTTCTAATAATGATGGCATCGATTTAACATAAGTTGTTTCTGGTTCTGGACAGCACTGATTGCAATTCAACTCGTCGAACATTTAGATTGGATACTCCCTAGAGAAAAAAACACTAATAGATTACATGATTAGACATACAAAGGTATGTCTTTTAATTTACAAAAAACCCTGTAATTTAACAGTGCAGTTTTTTAACCTTACTTAGGTTAAAAAATTAAAATGGCTTAGTATATTTGTTTGAACGAACTGTCGATCGACTACGGACACTATATAGCTGTGTAAAAGGCAAATTTTTTATAATGAAATGCTTAATAAAAGTGACATCTCTTTATCTCGATCTATGGCAATAGACATAACATATTTATCGCCATATTTATCAAGAAAAATAAATAATTTTTATCATGCCACCAAGAGAATAATTTACAAAGGTTAAAAATAAGATAAGGATATGAGGATATTTTGATACAAGCTATTTAAGTCGTCAAGCAAGATTATATTCATTGTTCAAAATGTGTAAAAGAAAACAAACTGTTTCAAAGTTTGATAATTGTTTGGTAGTCTAGTTTACTTTAGTGGACATTACTAAAGTAAATAATAATAAAGAACAGTTATAAGAATAAAAAATCACTACTTATATCTGTAGTGTAATTTATCTTTTAGATATGATTAATTAATAAATAATAAAGAGAAAATCTAGAGAATAATAAAGAGAAGATTTAGAGAATATATTTTGCGATCAAATGTCAGCTTTTTGTGCCAAAACTGGAATACGTACTTGAAAACAACTACCCTTATTTATTTGACTAGTGACTGTAATTTTACCACCGTGACTTTGAGCGATCGCACTAGCAATAGCCAAACCCAAACCTGTACCACCCTCTCTACGAGTACGAGCCTTATCTGCACGCCAAAAGCGATCGAAAACAAAAGGAATTTGCTCGGGAGCAATACCAATACCACTATCTTCAACATTGACTAAAGAAAAGCGGTTTTGCTTGCTTAAACTAACATTCACCTTCCCCCCTGAAGGAGTGTATTGCAGAGCATTTTCAATTAAATTAGAAAATAAACGATTTAATTGAGATAGATCGCCAAAAATATAAATATCTGGTCTTAATTCGTATTTAAGAGTAATATTCTTTTCCTGAGCTATAGGTTCTAACAAAACAACTAAATCTTGTAAAACTTTGTTGAGAGCAATTTTAGTTCTTTTGCGAGCAGGAACATCTGTAGCATTATCAGTACGAGCCAAAAAGAGTAAATCTCCAATTAACTGACCCATTTGTGTAGTTGCACTAGAAATAGCTGATAATTTCTTAGCATCCTTAGGGTGAATCCTCTCAGGATGGCACTGCATTACGTCAACGGATGCTTTAATAGCTGTTACTGGTCCTCTTAATTCATGGGAAGCATCAGCAGTAAATTGTTTAAGTTTATTGAAACTTGCTTCTATCGGTTCGATCGCTTTGCGAGTCAACCAGAAACCACCCAGTCCGATTAAAATTAAGGTACTCATTCCGCCAAAAATAAGCACCCAAAAAAGCTGGCTTTTAATAGTATATATTTCTTCTAGAGATTGACTTGCACGGATATAACCTTCAGGACGATCTAACGAACTATCAGTAAAGACGGATATAGTTAATGTCCGTACAGGAATATTGGTTTCTGGGTCAGGAAAAGTCCAAAAACCAAGTTCAAGAGATGACTCTAAATTAATCGTTCCTCTCCTAGCTAAAAGCTTTCCCCGATTATCAAACCATTCTAAGCTTTGACTATCGCGGTTAAAAATATCCCGCCAGGGTACGATATCAACCTGATTAACATAGTTGCTTCCCCTAGACTTAACCTGAGTGAAAGAAGGGGTAGCTGCTTGAGCAAGAGTACGTAGTTTTTTATCTAGTTGGCTATACATACTCTGACTAAAAAAAACATATACTCCAGCACCAAATATACCTAAAATGGCAGCCATAACTGTTAAATAGGATAAGAGTAAACGCCAACGTAAACCTCGAAACATATTGAAATTAAATTTAGGTGAATAAATATTAAATTTGTTGCCAAAGTAAATCTTATATTAAAGTCGGTAACTTGCTCCTCACTACTCATCCCGTGAAGACGTTTCTTGAAACGTCCTCTACCCACTCAATACTAGCTACTTTACTCAAACAAAGATTTTCTGGAATTACTCTTGTACAAAAGTCCCAGATCACATCTTTCCTGAACTTCTGAACTTCAGCAACTCCTGAACTCCTAAAGATCTATTGTGGCTCTTCTTTGAGACGATAACCTAAACCATAGACTGTTTCAATTAAGTCATGAGGAGCTCCTGCTGATTCTAGTTTTTGTCTTAATCCTCTAATATGAGCTTTAACGGTTGCTTCTTCTGGTACTTGTTCAAATGACCAAAGATGTTCTAGAATTTGCGCTCGACTGAATACTCGACGACCATTACGTAAAAAGAATTCTAACAACTTGTATTCTTTAGGGCTTAAAGAAAGTAGATTGTCTTGATAAAAAACCTCGCAAGTACTGGGGTCTAATTTCAATTCTCCCCAAGTTAGCACAGGAGGTAAAGTGGAATTACCTCGACGCAATAATGCCCGAATACGTGCGGATAATTCTTCTAATTCAAAAGGCTTGACTAAATAATCATCTGCTCCTGCATCTAAACCTTCTATCTTGTTATTGAGAGTATCTTTAGCAGTTAACATTAAAATCGGAGTATCGTGACCCTTAGAGCGTAACTTTTGACAAAGAGTAATACCATCTATTTTGGGCAGCATAACATCTAACAAAATTAGATCGTAAGTAAATACATCTAATAAATCCCAGGCAGCTTCGCCATCATAAGCAGCTTCTACTGCATAATGTTGATCCGCTAAATATTCAGTGACTGCATCACTGATTCTTTCGTCGTCTTCTACTACTAAAATTTTCATGAGTTTGTATCACCTAAGTTTACGTTATTGATTAAGCTATAACATTCTGCTCTCTCATGCAAAGTTTTTAAGAAGTATGATGTTTGCATGAAGTGTTACACAAAGTTTGTATAAAGTTTACAAAAAGCGGATCGGTATGAACCATAATTTAATAAAGGTTCAATGACTGTGATCTCGATCAAATCGCTAGGAGTAAACATGGATGAAATTATGCTGCAATCATTAGATAGCTGGAAACGGCAGAAAAAACCTGAATTTTTCCCCTGTTACCGAAGAGCAAATAACTGCATAATCCTAACAAATGAACTGTAAACAAGAAGAAAAAAGAAATAGATAAGCTTACCAGTCACAAAGGAGTAAAAATTGGATCGATCGATATTTATTATTTATTATTTATTATTTATTACTTCCACAAAGCGTTGCTAGCTTATAGGATTGTTAGTTTAAACAACACACAGTACAACTGATTAGTGACATTTAAATTAAAAACTAACCCCAAAAAGTATTGAGGATATTTCTAGAAAAACAAGTACCAATAAGCTTTCCTGGAAATACCCTAAGAGAATTTAGAGCAAGGTATTTGCTCGAACTGTAAAACACCAGCAAAACCCAGATTCATCAAAAAATCAGCAATCTGAGGGCAATTTTTTGATGCCCAAAAATATCTAGATTCCATTAGTAACAACATCAACATTTCATTAGGTTTGTAACATGATTAGCAAAGTTTGTCTTTTTTCTAAAAATATATTGTCCCTCGACGATAATATTATCTCCAAAATGTCTATTGGGAAGCTGGCTAAATTGCTCATCTTTTTAACCACATTATGGACTTTGCCAGTCTCGGCAAGTACCTTGAATATTGAGCAGATATACATTTTTGGAGACAGTAATTCCGATCAAGGTAATCTCTACAATATATCAGGATTTCCACCAGAACCTTACTTTTATCAAGGCAGGTTTACTAATGGTCCTAACTGGATAGACTATCTGAGTAACGATCTCAGCTTAAATCCTGAACTCTACACTAACTTAAATCCTGGTAGTTCCGATCTACCTACCGATGGAATTAATTTTACTTTTGGTGGAGCAACTAGTGGTGATATTAATATTGGAGGAGAATCTCTTCCAGGATTACAGCAGCAAGTAGATTATTTTGCTGATTTGTACGATGAAGCAACTGTCGATCCTGACGCACTATATATGATTTGGATAGGCCCTAACGATTACGTTAACTCTCTAAATAATGGTGTTATTGACCCCAATATACCTACTACAGCAGTTAACAATATAACTGCTGCGATCGATGAACTTAACGCTCTCGGTGCCAATAATATTCTAGTTTTTAATGAACCTAATGTATCCTTTACTCCTCTAGGCCAGAGTTTACCTCCTGAAGCTATTCCGTTTCTTAGCGATCTAACCGAGCAACAAAATGAGCTTTTAGCTCAAAGTGTTAACCAATTAAATCAAGCCAACCCCGAGCTTAATTTAGTTTACTTTGATACCGATCGATTTTTACAGGATATTTTAGATGCTCCCAGTGAGTTTGGTTTAACTAATGTGACCGATAATTGTTCGGGTATACCTTTTCCCGATCTACCAGACAACTTTAGTCCTTGCGACAATCCAGACGAATATTTATTCTGGGATAACCAACATCCTACCACTGTTGTTCATCGGTTGATTGCAGATGAAGTAATAGATACGGTCAAGTCTGAATTTCCCAATTATTCTACAGTACCTGAACCTTCTATGTTTACTGCGCTAGGTTTCTTTGGTTTATCTTTATTAAGAACGAAAAAGAATAAAGTTTAACTTTTAAAAGAAATTCAATCGTAGGGGCGGTTCGCGAATCGCCCCTACGGATTTCTGAAACTTGCTACTTGTGAATCACTACTTTACTATATCGACCAGGAGCTAAGATATTATTAGGATCGACGGCATTTTTAAGTTTAGTCAGTAAATCCTGATAACTATCTTCTGCTCCAGCTAACATATCCATAGATTGAATCCCTAGTCGATAGGGGTAGTAACCAGACTGATTTAATTGTTTTGATAAGTCATAATAACAATTTAGCGCACGTTCATCTTCTCCTGGGATTTCTCGATCGAACGCGATCGCAATTACACAACCTAAGCAACGTTCTGTCAAGAGTGTCATAGAAATTAGAGGCTCAAAATTATGCTCTAGGGTAATTTTTGTAGTCATTTGAGCGAGCGCAAGTGCTTCTTTCCCCTCCAGAGGTGCGACAGGGGCGCACCAAATTAAACCACACTTGTCGCGGTCTGGGTTCATCTGTTCTGGTGGAGCATCTTTTTTGCGCCAGTAGGTACTTTTTAACTGAGTATTAGTAGGAATACCTTTCATCAAACCATAGACAGGTTTAATGAGTTTGAGCATTTCGGGCAAATTTAAACCTGTTAGCTGTTTATACTGCTTGGCTATTTTTTGAGCTAAAACCAGTTTGCCATCATTAAGGAATTGTAATTTTCTCACTTTCCCCTTCAAAGCTTGCTTAATTAATCTACTAGCTTCTGCTACTTGCCTTTTCGTCCCATACAATCCTCCTGAACCATTCCAAGCACCAAAATCCCAAGTTTTAGCAAAATAGTTCATTAATTCTGGCGATAAGGGTGTCATTCCTTCTGCTTCTGTCCAAGGGTATTGACGAATAGAAGATAAGACTTTGTAGCTATTAGCAACATGAACAGCAGATTTAATTGTGCCATTGAGCCGTAGGGGACGTAAAGCATTGATCACTTCAGCTAATTGATTATCTTGCTCAATGCTGAAATAGAAAGCCTGAAAATATTCTGGTGCTGGCATTAACCAGATCGTCATTTTGGTAACAATACCCAAATTAGACTGAGAAAAAAGCCCATCTAAGTAAGCACCAACTCCCCAACGATAAATAGGAGTAGTCTGAGCATTAGGAAATCTGCCAAAACCAGTATGAATACATTCGCCTGTGGGTAAAACTACTTCTAAACCACAAACATTAGCAAATCGATCGCCATAGGGAGTATGCCCAAAACCCCGCTCCACAATATTCCCAATCAAACTAGTATCGGGACTAGAACCAGTAGCATCCATCCACAAATTACTAGAACGCTCCTGGAGAAATTGATAAAGTTGTCTTTGAGTAACTCCTGGTTCGACGGTAACATAAGCTAATTCTTCATTAAAATCAACAATCCGATCTAAACGAGCTAAATCTAGAAGAACACAACCATCACTCACGGGAACACTAGAACCATAACCCCAATTTTTACCGCTACTAATGGGATAAAGAGGAATGCGGAATTGATTAGCAATTTTGAGACATGCTTGTACTTGAGAACAATTAGCAGGACACAGAATAGCATGAATTTTTTGTTGAGTTAAAAAAGTTGCCGTTTCCACATCTAGAAGTTGAGATTGTTCAGTAACAATATTTTCCGACCCTACAATTCCTTGCCAATTTTCCAGTGCTTCCAAAATAGACATGATTAATCCCTAAAAAAGTACATCTTATCCTTAATATTTAAGAGATAACTAACTACAGTAGGGGCAAGACAGTGCCTTGCCCCTACTAACCACTAACTTTTAAATTCTGTCTTTCTTCCCCAAAAAACTCGTCAAAAAATTATCGACATAAGTAAATAGAACTGGCACTACAATCAGAGTAAGTAAAGTAGAAGTTGTAAAACCGCCAATCACAGCGATCGCCATAGGACTACGCACTTCTCCATTAGTTCCCCATTCCAAGGCAATAGGTATCATTCCCGCAATAGTAGAAAAAGAAGTCATCAAAATTGGTCGCAAGCGAGAAATTCCAGCTTCAACTACAGCTTCCAACAAAGATTTTCCTTGTTTAATTCGCCCTAAAGAAAAATCAACTAACAAAATAGCATTTTTAGTCACCAATCCCATCAAAAGAACCATTCCAATTAAAGCAAATAATCCTAGTTCTTTCTGCGTCACTAGCAATGCTATCAAAGCACCACCTACAGACATAGGTAAAGCTATTAAAATTGCCAAGGGATAGAGAAAGTTATTGTACAGCAAGACCAAAATTGCATAAATAGAGAGAATTCCCAAGGCTAATGCACTAGAAAAACGATTAAAAACATCTCGCATAATCTCAGCATCTCCCCCAGGTGTAGGTTCTTCTGTAACTCCTGGTGGTAGAGGATTCATTGCTGGTAAAGCCCTTACTTTTTTAAGAGCATCTCCCAAAGCTATATTTTGTAAATTAGCCTCTAAAACAACTTGACGAGAGCGATCTAAGCGTCTAATTTCGACAGGTCCACTAGTGAGACGAATATCCGCTACTGCCGATAAAGGAACTAATGTTCCACTGTTACTGGGAACTTGAAGATTTTTAAGGTTACTAATATCATTACGTTGGTTGGGATCTATTTGAACTCGAATAGGAATTTGTCGATCGCTCAGATTAAATTTAGCTAGATTAGAATCAATCTCACCCAGTAAAGCAATAGAAGCCGTCTGGGCGATCGCTCTTACCGAAACGTCTAACTCTGCTGCTCGCTCTAGATTGGGTAAGATAGCAATCTCTGGTCTAACTAAACCAATACTAGAATCGACATCCACTAAACCAGGAATTTGGCGCATCTGTGCTTCTACAACTTTGGCAACTTGATTAAGATTATCAACATTTTCACTTTTGAGAACGATAGATAAATCTTTATTAGTTACCCCTACTCCTTGACTACGAAAACTAATCCGAGTACCAGGAATTTCCTGAAACACTTCACGCATATTAGTTTCAAATTCTTGCTGAGAAGTTGTGCGTTCTTCTGTAGGTAATAATTTGATATAAACAGTTCCATTATTCACGCTCCCTTCGTCACCAGTTGTAGCTAACACATTTTCCACAGCAGGGTTTTCTTGCAACATCTGATAGATTTTTTGCATTACTGACTCGGTTTCCCTTAGAGTCGATCCTGGCGGAAGTTCAATAGAAACTATGCTTAAGCCATTATCACCGCTATCAGATAAACCTTGAGGAATATACTGCACCAACTGTAAGCTACTAATAAAGATGGCAATAGCAATCAGCAGAGTAGTAACTCGATAGCGAAGAGATTGAGTTAATAAAATACTATAGGGTTGAAAAGATGGTTTTCTGGGTGTTAGAGATTCTCTTCCTAATCCTTGTTTAAGCTGTAAGTTACTCAATAATAAAGTCTTATCTTTTTTCTCTTTTGGCTTTAATAAATAAGCACTAAGCATAGGTGTCATTGTACAAGCCACTAGAGTAGAAAACATTGTGGAGATAGCAAAGGTTAAGCCAAAAGGTTGGAAAAACTGACCAGGAACACCTCCCATAAAAGAAACAGGAATAAATACAGCAACAATAGTTGCTGTAGTGGCTACTACTGCCAAACCAATTTCCCTTGCAGCATCAAAAGCAGCCTTAAATGGACTTTTATCCATTTGTAGATGTTGGTCAATATTTTCAATCATGCAAATAGCATCATCAACCAAGTTACCTACAGCCAAGGCTAAAGCCAGAAGAGTCATACTGTTGAGACTATAGCCAAGGACTTTCATCACCCAAAAGGTAGGAATAATAGACAATGGCAATGCCACAGAGGTAATCAGAGTTATGCGCCAATTGCGTAAAAATATTCCTACCGTAAGAACAGTAAGTATAGAACCCAATATTAAAGATTCTAAAGTTGAAGTATAAGAATTACGGATTATATCAGCACGAGTAAAAATAAGACTTATGTTGATATCTTTAGGCAGAGTTTTTTGCAATTTTGCTACTGCCTTACGGACATCTTGTTCAACAGTAACTAAAGTACTACCCGTACTACGTTGGACGCTAAAAGCAACTACAGATTCTCCACTGAGATAAGCTGATTGTCTAGGGTCAGCAGAACTGTCTTTTACTTCTCCTAAAGCTGAAAGAGCAATAGTTTCTCCACTAGGAAGAACGATAAGATTATTCAGTAACTCTTTTACAGTTCTAGCACTACCAAGAGTACGAATGTTCTGCTCACTATTTCCTACTTCCAAACGACCACCAGGAAGATTTAGATTAGAGTTACGTATCTGATTGTTAACTTCTGTTGCCGTAATTTTATAGGCTTCTAAGCGATTAGAATCAAGATTAACACGAATTTCTCGCTCCACTCCCCCTAGTCTATTAATTTCCGCAACCCCTGGTACTCTAAGCAAAGCTCGACTAATTTTGCGATCGACTAAATTGCTTAACTCTTCTACCGAACGTTTTGGAGAATTAACCGCATAAGTCATTATCGATTCACGGTAAAATTCTTCCTGCTCGACTATTGGTTCATTAATATCTTCAGGCAAATCTTGACGAACTTGAGCAACTGCATTACGCACTTCATTAACAGCATGATTGCTATCTGTCCCTAATTCAAAACCTACATTAGTGATAGAAACTTCCTCTCTAACCGATGAAATAATTTGCTCGATATTATCTAATCCAACTACAGCATCCTCTATTTTTCTCGTGACTTCAGATTCAAGTTCTTGTGGACTTGCTCCTTGCTGAGTGATAGTAATTTTTATGGAAGGAATATCAATATTGGGATAGTTATCAATCTCTAAATCTCTAAATGATGTAATTCCTAATATTCCTAAAATTAAGAAAAGAACTAGAATCGGGACGGGGTTTTTGATTGACCAAGAGGAAAAATGGAAAGACATTATGCTTAGGAGTAACTTAAGCTTATTATTCTATAAGATTAATCTTATAGATAATGAGAATATAAGCTTCGATATTTTAGAACTAAAGGATGTATATCTACAGAGGGTTTTAACTGAGAATGAATATTTTCAAATAAATCACGAATATCTTCATTGATGTTATCTAGCACGCTTGTTGGAGACATTAGAAATGGACCTCGTCTGCCATGATATTCGATAAAATCGCCGACTAGTTGTGAAGGAATACCGAAAATCCGCATATGTCGCGATAGTCTTGCTTCCATCATCGTAAAAGTATCGTCAAGATTGAGAGTAATAAGGATACTGGTACAAGCCAAATATAAACTTAAAGCAATCACAGGAAATTTACGTTTTTCTTGAATACTAGGATTCAAATCTTGTTCTGGTAGTATTAATCCTGTTGCTGAATTTTGTTCACCTTTACGTTTACGAAATTGAGAAATTACTGCTAAACGAGATACTTCTGAATAGTGTAAGCGAGATTTTCGACTAAAATCGACACTATGTTGACAAACTTTTTCCAGGGGAAACAAGGCTTTAGGTTTTTCTAAATCTGCTAGTACTAAACGAACACAACCAGCATAAAGCCCACTAGGTTTATGTTTAAGTAAGCAATGAATAGAGCGAGAATCGTATATATCTGTTTCCATCCCCTCAGGAAAATTTTCTTTGGGTTCGTAGTTTAGCTCATCGCAGTAAACTTGATAGCGAATTTTATATACTTCTTCCTTTAGCTTGGGAGTATCCGCAATATAAAGATCAAAGTAAGAGAAAAAATGTTCAGTAATATTATTGCTCATGAAATTAAAATAAATAAGATTTTGTTAATTCATTTCGTTATGCATGATTAACCTAGCTTATATTTAATTCCTGTAAAGTGATCTTAGTTATGTTCTATTAAAATTGATAATAATTTTATTAAGACGTATAAAATTGCAGTAAATTAGCCCCAAAATTCTATTTTTAACTGGATATATTTAGTTCTCAAAAGCTAGGTAATAAATTCTTTTAAAGAGAGAAATAAAAAGTTGCACCTTGATTCAGTTCTCCTTCTGCCCAAACTTTACCACCATGGCGATAAATAATTCGTTGAACAGTAGCTAATCCGATTCCCATACCAGGA
>JAAUYI010104567.1_pt1 | contig 24601 bp, 16 predicted proteins | sample 7278041 | NCBI WGS metagenome assembly JAAUYI01 (sample SAMN14350216, study PRJNA611818) | marine sediment metagenome | isolation source: surface marine sediment (0.6m) | place: French Polynesia: Moorea | collected 2018-08
GCGCTTTGTTATACAGCAAAGCTTTGTCGGCAACAACCATTAGATTTTCATCTGATGCTATACAGGTGTTGCCTGCGAATACGCAGGTTTGCACAGGTTAAATGTTGCACCTGCTTAATGACTTTATTTAATTAAGCGATCGCTCATTTGTTGAAAATTGGGCGATCGCAAATTAATATAATCAAACTTGCACAATTTCGGTTGAAATTTGCTCTGTTGCCTGTGAGGGTGATTCAGTCCTAACTGCGCGAAACATCCCAAATCTGCAAAGTCCTGTACCAAATGCTAACCGCATCAGTAGCAATGTCGGTACTTCCCGCAAAGATTTAATCAAGCCAGATAGACCAAAACGCACCAATCCAGATGGTTTGGCTACCCCTTGCCAGATAGAATCTAACCACGAAGGAAGTGTTTGTTGTGACCAGTCCGCCGTGATTACCTCACCCTCAACTAATCCCGTGGCTGACAAAAGCTCGGAAAAGCCTTCAATACTAGAAAAAGCTGGATGGGACCACTGATCTAATAATTGCTGCATTACAGGTTTTTCCCAAAAATTGAGGGGAATTTGGCGATCTTCCCTTTGATTCCAATCGGCTACAACTAATACCCCACCAGGCTTTAGCACCCGCATTAACTCTGAAGCAAAAACAGCTTTATCTGGCATATGGGGTCCAGCTTCAATTGACCAAACCACATCAAAGCTAGCATCCGGGAAAGAAAGTGCCATAGCATCATCCACCAGAAACTTGGCATTAACTCCTTGGGGGGTTAACTCCTGAGCGCGTTGGACTTGTTGGGGACTGATGGTTACACCCGTGACAGCAAAACCGTAATCCTTCGCTAAAATACGGCTGCTACCTCCAATTCCACAGCCAACATCTAAGACAGTTGTGCCAGGGGGTAATTTATCTAAACCACCCCAACGTACCATTTCATGGACAAAATCAGATTTAGCAGTGAGAAAATCCTTGCGTCGCGGTGGCAAACCATAGTGACCTAAATGGATATGTTCGCCCCAGTAAAATTCTAGAATCCCGTCTTCTGTCCATTGGTCGTAGGAGTTGGCTACGGAGTCTGATGATTGATAGCGGCGAGCAGTGATTAAATATAATGCCAGCAATAGGGTTAGTAGTGTCAACAAAAGTCCCAAGACAGAAAGAAACCAACTCATTGAGATTAAGCCTTAATATTTCTTAATAATTTTATCCCATTACCAGGCTGTAAGTTTGGGTTTGTTGAGGATGGGTAAACATTGGGTATCTTCATTTACAATGGCAAATTTATGGTATTCCCAAGGGGATAAGAATGATGAATTCTAGTTTGGACAAACATTTCTTGAGGAAAAGAAGTTTGGGTAAAGAACTCTCCTTGTGAATAATTTTGTTGCTAAATGGGGTGTAATCAGTGAGTTTTGACAATATTTGTAAGGTTTTAGCAGAAAAATATCCAACAGAATTTATCAGCTGGTTGCTGGCTGAAGAACCGACAACAGTTCAGGTTCTGAAGACTGAATTAAGTTTAGAACCAATCCGTGCAGATTGTGTGACATTTCTGCAAACAGCAAATCGAATTTTACATATAGAATTTCAAACCCGTACTATCTCAAATCCTCCGCTTCCATTCCGGATGCTTGATTATTCAGTCAGGTTAATACGCCAATATAACGTTCCTGTAGCCCAGGTTGTGATTTTTTTGCAGGAGACAAATAACGAAATTGCTTACACCGAAGAATATGTCAATGAAACCACAACCCATCGTTATCGAGCCTTGCGGATGTGGGAACAAGACTCAGCACTATTTCTCGATAAGCTCGCATTATTACCTTTAGCACCATTAACGCGAACAAACTCACCCCAAGGCTTACTATCCCAGGTTGCTCAGAGTGTTGCTAAAATTCCAGATAGGAATACTAGACAAGATATTGCTGCATATACGGAAATTTTAGCGGGTTTGAAATTTGAAAAGAAATTTATCCGTCAATTTTTAAGGGAGGATATTATGCAAGAGTCAGTAATTTATCAAGATATTTTGCAGAAGGGGCAACAACAAGGGAAACAAGAAGAAGCTCTTACTTTTTGTATATCTTTACTTAATGAACGCTTTGGTAAAATTGATTCCTCTATTATTCAGCGAGTCGAAGTTTTAAACAAAGAACAATTAGAAGCTTTAGGTAGAGCAATTTTAAAAATTTCATCAATGAACGATCTATTAGCTTGGCTAAACCAACAGGAAAACAATGAAGGTATTTAAGCTTTGCTGTTTTGGAAACAGGATTTATCGCAGATGGTAGAGAAGCATAACCCTGGTTATACCAATTTCAAAAAAGAATGCGACAAATAGATTCTTGTAGAGACGTAGCATTGCTACGTCTCTACCGAGGGATGTGTTGCGAGCATTTATTAAATCGGTATTAATGCATGGCTTTCCGGGTAAAATTCGCAACCTTACTGACTCTCCATTTTTGGCTGGTTTGTGATGACTTTAGCGAATGCTAAAGATTCTTTACCAGTAATCAATCTAGAACCACGTTTGCGGGTGGCATAGTTCCACGCCCACTGAATCATTACTAATAGTTTGTTGTCAAACTCAATCAAGAAATAGATGTGGATCAATAGCCAGAATATCCATGCAAAGAATCCTTTTAACTTAACTGGACCCAAGTCTACAACAGCGGCATTTTGTCCAATCATCGCTAGATAGCCATAATTACTGTATTGAAATGCTTCTAGATTTTGAGTTTCACCTAGGAGGCGTTTTTGAATTAATCTAGCGACGTATTCACCTTCTTGGATGGCGACTGGTGCAACACCAGGGAGGGGTTGATCTCTTTCGTGGGAGAAGTTGGCTAAGTCTCCGACGACGAAAATATTGTTGTGCCCCTTAACACTCAAGTCTGGTTCGACGATCACTCGTCCAGCCCGATCACATTCTGCACCTGTGCGTTTGGCGAGAATTTTCCCTAATGCTGAACCTTTAATACCTGCTGCCCATAATATGGTCTTGGAGGTAATCTCTTGGACTTCATCCCCTTGTTTAAAGGTAACGATGTCGGTGTCAATATTTGTCACCCTAGTTTTTGTATATACGGTGACACCAAACTTTTGCAGAGATTTTGCTGCTTCTTCTGATAACTCTGGGGACAGGAATGGCAGAATACGCTCGCCCCCCTGCAATAGTAAAATTCTCGTTTCTGAGGTATCGATGTTGCGGAAATCTTCTTCGAGAGTTTTGTATGCTAATTCTGCGATCGCACCTGCTAATTCTACCCCAGTTGGACCTCCACCCACAATCACAAAGGTCAACAAAGCACGACGTTTTTTGGGATCGGTTTCTTTTTCTGCGGCTTCAAACGCACCAAATATCCGACGACGCATTTCGATCGCATCTTCCAGAGTTTTCAAACCAGGAGCAGATTTTTGCCACTCATCTTGACCAAAATAGGAATGCTTCGCACCTGTAGCAACAATTAATGTATCGTAGGGTACGAATTTATCTCCCATGATCACTTGTTGTGCTTCTGGATCGATATCATTTACTTCTCCCAGCAACACTTTTGTATTCTTGCTTTTGCTGAGTACGGCTCGCAATGGTGAGGAAATATCACCAGGTGATAGGGTACCTGTGGCAACTTGATACAAAAGTGGCTGAAATAAATGAAAGTTACGTTTATCAATAAGAGTAACGTTTACATTTGCTTTCCCAAGTGCCTTTGCTGTATACAGTCCACCAAAGCCACCACCAACGATTACAACCTGATGTGGTTGATGATTCTCAAGTGAAGCTCCCATAACTAATATTTCCTTTTATAAATAAAACTGTAACTCTTCTTAATATTTATGTAACAAAATATTTACATTGATTGCAGTTAATTTTGAACAATTGGAAAAATCATCAAATTAATCAAAGTTACAATTGGTGAGATATAAGCCCCTTTTTATGGTTTCACCACATCTTTATTCCCAAGAGTGAAGCATCATTTTTATCAAAATCTTAGGAACTAAATGATTAAATTTGCTTGACAAATTGAGAGAATGATGGTTTAAAGAAAAGTGTTTTTCCAGAGAGTTAAAGACTCAATAATTATTGTTGATAAAAGTGAGTTAATACTCTCAATAAATAATTCTAGCGGTTTCCATTCAAATGAACTGTATAAGGCTGGACAGGGATACTCACCTAACCGAAACCCTATATAATAATTTCGGGCAATCAATAAGTGCCTAAAGTAATTCTGAGAAGTAGCATTTAGCCGTAAACTAAAATTGGCACTTAGGGGTCAGTGTTTGGAGGGTTGGAATTGGCTACGGCGAAACAATATGAAACAAACATTAAATCGCTACAATGGGATGGGTTGCGCTCGCTTTGGGAACAAATTGAGCAAAGGGAGACTCCAGGATGGGCTTCAGGAAAAGCTTTTGAGTATTTAGTTTTACGAGCATTTGAACTTGATGGTGCAGAAGTAAAATATTCATACAGCGTCAAACTGTTTGGGGAAGAAGTTGAGCAATTAGATGGCGTAGTTTATTGCTCAGGGTTGGCTTGCTTAATTGAAAGTAAAGATTTCGCAGACAATACAAAGGTGGATATTGCGCCGATTGCTAAACTCCGCAATCAACTCTTACGTCGCCCTGCAAGTACCCTTGGACTAGTCTTTAGTCGAACAGGATTTACTGATCCGGCTCGTTATCTATGCTCTTTTTCATCGCCTCAAACAATTCTGCTGTGGAGTGGAGAAGAGATCAAGTATGCTTTAGATAAAAAATCAATCTGTGAATTGCTCGTCCTAAAATATCGTGTGTGTGTAGAAAATGGGCTGCCTGACTATGATGTTAGAGAGAGGGATATTCCATGACTGTTTACATTGTTTGTGAAGGTAATCTTGACGCACAATTATTGAAACGTGTTCTCCCAGAAGAACTACTGAACAATGTTGAAATTGTCCCGGCGGGTGGACTCTCTGCTGTTAAGTCGCTGGCTCGTTCTTTAATTGTTCGCCGACAGTCACCTGTTGCTGTTGTGATGGATGCGGATGTAATAACCCCAGAGAAAGTTGAAGAACGCCGCCAAGATACCGAAGAAATCCTCACAAGCGTTGCTGCCAATACGCCAGTTAAAGTGATTTTGGCTGTCCCTACGATCGAAATTATTTTTTTCCAAGATGTCCCCTTGCTTTCGCGCCTACTGGGATACGCGCCTCCCAAAGATATCCTTAGTTTGGCAGCTGAGCAACCTAAGAAAGCTTTGACGCAACTGATTTCTCAATCGAAAAAATATCAGAATCAGTCTCAACTGATTGAGCAACTCACGAATGAAGATATTGAAATTCTCCATAAAACTCCATTTATCCAAGAAATCATTCAATTTTTTCAGTCTGTGGGAGAAACCGCAAATGCCTTATGACTTTATCAAGTAATAAGTAATAAGTAATAAGTCATAAGTCATAAGTCATAAAGAATTAAATCCCCTCGCTATGAATGGAAGAAACAAGTCAGAATAATTCGTAATTGATAATTCATGGGTTCGTGCCCACGGATGAATCCTCTTCTGAAAATAATTTCACCAATGAAAATACCGGAGTATCTTAGATGACACTTTTGCCAGGAAAACCTCATCCTCTTGGAGCTACTTGGGATGGTGAGGGGGTCAACTTTGCCTTATTTTCAGAAAATGCAACAGGTGTGGAACTTTGTCTATTTGATGAACAGGACAGTGAAACTCGCCTACCGTTAGTTGAAGTAGAAAACTATGTCTGGCACGGTTATGTACCAGGGGTCAAGCCGGGACAAAAATACGGCTTCCGAGTCTACGGTCCCCATGAGCCGGAAAAAGGACACCGCTTTAATCCTGCGAAACTCCTCATAGATCCCTATGCAAAAGCGATCGCTGGTGATGTTATTCACGGGGCGGAAATTTTTGGTTATCCTTGGGGTGATGCCCAAGAAGACCTAGCTATATCCTACGTCGATGATGCCCGTCTAATTCCCAAGTCGGTTGTGATTGACGAGTCTTTTGATTGGGAGGGCGATCGCTTATTGCAACTTCCTTGGCAGTCAACCGTAATTTACGAAACTCATGTTAAGGGATTTACCAAGTTGCACCCAGATATACCCGCAGAAATACGGGGGACTTATGCTGGACTGGGTCATCCTGCTGCGATCGCTCATTTCAAATCTCTCGGTATTACTGCTGTTGAACTGTTACCTACCTATCACTTCTTTCTTTACCCAGGATTACTCGCCGATAAAGGACTGACTAATTACTGGGGTTACGATCCCATCGGCTATTTTGCTCCCCATTCCGGCTACAGTGCTAGTGGCATTCTCGGTCAGCAGGTGAGGGAATTCAAGCAAATGGTTAAAAGCCTACACGTTGCTGGGCTGGAAGTGATTTTAGATGTGGTTTACAATCACACGGGAGAAGGGAATCATTTGGGTTCAACTCTCTGTTTCCGAGGCATTGACAATGCAGTTTACTATCGGTTGGTGGAAGGGAATCCTCGCTACTACATCGAAGGGTTTACTGGCTGCGGTAATTGCCTTAATCCCCTCCACCCCCAAGTCCTGAAATTGGTGATGGATAGTCTGCGTTATTGGGTGTTGGAGATGCATGTGGATGGGTTTCGCTTTGATATCGCTCCAGCACTAGCCAGGGGAGAATTAATTGAAGTAGAGGTCTGGCGAGGTTCTCAGCGACGGACAATCAAGATTTTAGACCACGAATTCGATCCCCTAGAATCCTTTTTTACAATTATCCACCAAGACCCTGTTCTTTCCCAAGTAAAGCTGATTGCAGAAGCTTGGGATGGGGGAAAAGATGGCTATCAGGTGGGGAACTTTCCCGTTTTGTGGTCAGAGTGGAATGGTAAGTATCGGGACGTAATGCTGGATTTTTGGTGGGGTGAAGATATTAAGTTAGGGGAATTCCGCGATCGCTTGATTGGTAGTTGCGACTTGTACGCCAGCAAGGGTCGGCTCCCCTCTGCCAGTATCAATTTTATCACCTGCCATGACGGTTTCACCCTTAATGATGTGGTCAGCTACGATGAGAAGCACAACGATGACAATGGGGAAGACAGTGGTTCTAATCACAACCGCTCTTGGAATTGTGGGGTGGAAGGGGAAACTGATGATCCAGAGGTGTTGCAATTGCGACAGAGACAGAAGCGGAACTTTCTCACTACCCTGATGCTGTCCCAAGGAGTACCGATGGTGTTAGGGGGGGATGAAATGGGGCGATCGCAACAAGGCAATAATAATCCCTATTGCCAGGATAACGAGATTTCCTGGTTTAATTGGGATTTAACGGAGTCAAATCAGGTACTGTTGCAATTTACCCGTCAATTGATAGAGTTTAGTCGTCAGCATCCCGTATTTCGTCAACGCAACTGGTTAGGAAAGGATGAGGTTAGGTGGTTTACTGCCGATGGTAGTGAAATTACTGAGTCAGAATGGGAGAATTCAGCTAGTGCCTTCAGTGTTTTCTTGAACGGTGCCAAAATTGCTGGTGAGGTTAAAGATGATCACTTTTTCCTCTGTTTTAATGCTGACTCAGAAATGGTTGAGTTTACCCTTCCTGATAGACTACAGGAGCGGGAGTGGAAAGTTGTAATTGACACAACTGAGGCGCAGTTTGTGGAGGAGAACCGTGTTTGCCAAGGGAGTCAAGTTGTAGAGGTGGAAGGGCGAAGTATAGTAGTATTGCAATATGCTTATGGGATAAAAACTATCTAAGACGATTCAGATCCAGGTTGCAATTGAGAAGATACTCCCAGAAACTCTTGCCGTTCATCATTCGTTAAATCACGATACAATTTTTTCTTAAGCTCATTAGCTAAGTCTTCAGTTTCTACAGTCCAAAGACGAACTGTATTATCGTAGCTAGCTGACAATAGTTTTTTCCCATTAGGACTAAAGGCGAGAATATTAACTTCTTCTTCATGACCTTGGAGGATTGAGCTTGGTTCTATTTTTATTTTTTTATTGTCTGAGTTCTCCATTTCGTCAAGCTTTTCTGAATTCCACATCAGAATGCTTCCGTCGTAATAGCCTACAGCCAAAAATTTTCCATTGTTACTTAAGGCCACAGAGGTAGGCGAAAAATTATAATTAGTTAGGTTGCGGCATAATTCTGGGATTTCTTCTTGATTCTCACTATTTGAGTGATTCAAAGACCATAAAACAATGCACGGATACTCCTTTGAATTATTATTATCACTAACTGAAACTAATCGCCTTTCATGATTTCTTAAAGTATCACTTAAAGCTAAGTTAACTGGTGTTTTATAGCCATATAATTGGTCGTGCTTGTTTTTTTCGTTGTTTTTTAGTTTCGTAGGATGTTGTTGCGAAGATTGGTTAATATCACACTTAGAAAGTGTTATGTAACCATTAGAATCGACCATGACTAAATATTTGTGATTTTCATGCTCCTCTGCATTTTTATCAAGAGGGTAGAATGCAAATGAAGTTATTGGTGCCCCTAGTTCGTATATTAGGACTTTAGGATTAGGAGGATGGGGTTGAGATGATGGATGCAAATCCCATAATTTGACTATTCTATAAAATGAGGACTGTTCTTTATAGCATTCTTCGTAACTTACCGAAGCAAGCCACATACCATCAGGACTAAAAGCAAGTAAGGTAATTTTATATCCTCTATGTATATGTAATTCACTTTTTTTGTATCCATGCAATTTTCTTTTGTGTCCTTGCAATTCTCTTGTATTTGTACACAGTATATTCTGTTCTTGAAATTCAATATCATAGACATATATAGAGCCATCAGTACAGCCAACAGCAATTTTTTGCTTCTGTCCTTCTCCGGAAAAAGTAGCAGCAGAAAACTCTTTAGGTACTTTAAAGGGTGGAATGATGGATCTATCTAAATTAGTAAGCTTGTCATCTTTTCGCACTTGTATTCCATCGGAACGGACTAAGGCAAACCTTGTTTCGTCAATCCAGGTGACTGCTAAAACTCTTTTATTGGTATCTTTCTCGAATACTTTAAAGATTTTGGGTTCAGTTCCTAGAGTCCAAAACCTAATTGTTCTATCCCAACTACAGGAGACAAGACGCTGAGGTTCTTGCGGGTGGAAAGCAACTGAACAAACGTCATAGGAATGACCAGTTAATACTTGTGGTTTTTCTTTCAGATTCTCAAGATTCCATACTCTAATGGTATGATCTTCACTAGCTGAAGCCAGTTTATTTGAATTTGGGTAGTCCTGTAGAAGTAGTAATGCGAGTCGGTGTAACCCGCTCTGTATAAGGAGAGATAGGGCAAAAATCACTACTTGTTTACCACTACCTGAATTTGAATCAAAGGCAATTGCTCTAACACCTTTTTTATGCCCTTTCAAAACCTTTTTCAGTGGATTTTGAATGTAATTATCAATTTGCTTTAATTTCCAGAGACACACCGTAGAATCTCGGCTTCCTGAAGCTAAGAATTCTCCATTAGGAGAAAATGCCACACAAAAAATTTCCTCCTTATGTCTTTTCAAACTCCTGATCAACTTAGGGTTTTGGGGATCTTCGATATTCCAGAGATAGACAATGCCATCGCCTCCTCCAGCAGCCAGTAACTTCCCATCTGGGCTTGCGTCAACTGACCAAATCCATCCTTTTTCATTAGCTGGACAATTTAGTTTCGTTAATTCTATGGGTTGCTGAGTTTTACTGATATCACTAATATTCCAGAGCCAAACCTTACCTTGATTATCACCTGCTGCTAGGATTTTATCGGCATTCTTGGAAAAGACAACTACTGAAGTGAAGCCTGAAGAAGTAGGTTTTGAAAGAGGAGGACAAATAGGTTTAAAGTTAGATATATCCCAAAAGTTGATTATCCCATCTCGACCACTCGAAATCAGCATTTTGTCATCTTTACTAAAGGCTAGTGCTATATCCAAACCCAAACCACTAAGTTTATTTTCCGGGTTGTGAGCTTCCTTTGGCGAACCTAAAAGCTCAGGAATAATATCCTCTTTCTGTACATCCCATAACCACAGACTTCCATCCTGGTTGCTAGCAGCTAACATTGTGCCATCGGAATTGAATTTTACTTGCCAGAAATCCCTTTCGTTAGGCTGTTGATTAGAGTCGTAACAATCAAGACAACAGCTAAAATATAGCTGGCTCAAAATCTTCCGTGAGGCTGCATCAACTTCTGATAAATCGGTCGGATAGTTATAGTCTTGATGAGATTTATATGCTTCAAATGCTAACAGTGCAGCTAATTCTCTTTTTCCTTTCCTAAACTGAGCTAAGGACTGAGTAGGTAGGTTCTGTTTCAGATTAATTTTGCGAAGTTGATTTATATATTCTGTTCGCCAAGACAGAATTGCCGATATTAAACCATCGAAATAAATTTGATAACGTTGTTTTGGCAATGACCCGATTGGTAGTATGATGCGGGCTTTTGTGAGGTATCTCAACAACTTTATAACCTCTGTTTCCTCCAGTCGCAGTGAAGGTAAATTAAGGGCATCAGTTTCTTCTTTAGAAGACTCAATTAAATCCTCGACAGATAGAGAATGTTGACTACCAGAAGGAGTACATAGGTAATAAAAGAGACAGGGAACAACTTCCAAAGCATTGGGAACTTTTTCCTTTAGGTCTTTTGAGTTTATTTTTTTCTTCACATACTTCTTGACGATTCCTTCTATTTCTCTTCCTTCTATGTCTTTTATTTGTTCTATTTCTCTTCCTTCTATTTGTTCTATTTCTCCAAGTTCTTGAAAAGTTTTCAGTGCTAGTTTTCTCAGGTTTTCCAGAGATAGGATACGCTTTTCATCTTTTGGATCAGTATTGTTCCACAACTCAGTCATCACCAATTGTAGATATGGGGCGACAATCGGATTGTTTTGTAAACGCTCATTGCTGCTATTATCTGACTTCTGCTTGCGAATTTTTTCTATAATGTTTGTGATAAATTGTTCTTCGTTCTCGATAAATGCTTGTTCAATCTTTGTAGAAGGCTTGAGCTTTGTAACGTCTGCTGGTCGATCTTCAAGGGATTGAATACTAACGGAGTTCTGAGATAATTCTAAATAGTGATCGCACCAGTCACTATCCATAAAGTCTTTGAGGTCTTCAAGAGCATTCTTGCGGATGGATATTAAGAAATTAACTGGTAAGTCATAATCAAAAAGCACCTTCCGCAACTCATCCTTAAATGCTTCCGCTTGATTTTTATGGAAATTATTCTTAAAATTATGCAAATATTGCTCAAACTGATCGAGGACAATTAAGATTTTCTTGCCCTTATATTTTACTTTTATGTACTTTTTCCAGGCTGCTAAAATCTCCCTAAGTGTGCTTAAATCTGAAATAAAATCCTGTCCCTGTTCATCCAAAAAGCTTCCAATGTTTTCTTTAATTTGTTTGACTAATTCATCTAGAGGATCTTTATCTTTGTCCCAGGTATTAAAAAGAACAACGGGCAACGAGGGGATATTTGACCTAATATTACTCTTAGGACTGTTAATCTTATTCAAATAAGGGATTACACCAGCTTGTATCATAAAGCTTTTACCTGCATTTTTCTGTCCAGAGAGTATACTCAGCCGTGAATTTGTTAGTTGCTGGATAAAGTTATATCGCTCTATAGGTTTCTTGATTGCTTCTTCTGCGGATTCTCGGTCTAGATATTCCAATTCTAGGCGGTTGTCAAGGATGCCAGGAATATGACTTTTGAATTGGTCAAGTTTATAACGCATATCCGAACGAATTGAGATCAGAAAGTTAACAGATAAATTGGGGTAGTTAACTGCATCCGCAAAGTCTTTAGCAAATTTGTTTTCTTCGGGATGTTGCTGAAAATATTCCTCAAACTGATCCAAAATAATAAACAGTTTACCGTCCCAGTACCCTCCACTAACAATTTCTGCCCATGCTTGCCAATCCTGAATAAATTTGGATGGTAAAGAACGTTTCTTCTTCTTAGCTTCTTCCTGTCGTTTTGCTTTAATTTCTTCAGCTTGCTGTTTGATATCTGCTAAGTCACATTTCATTGCTTCAGCAACAGCTTTTTGCACCTGTCCCATAAGTGTCTTTAGCAGGTATTTTTTATCCCAATCTTTGAAAACAACAACAGTGAATTTGGGAACCCCAATCTCTTTCTCTTCACGATTTTCTTCTGCAAATCGGCGCAAACTATTGGCAACACCAGCCTGAAGAAGAGAACTCTTCCCTACACCACTTTCACCATAAAGTATAGTCAGTCTATTAACTTTTAAAGACTCAATGATTTTTTTCCTCCATTCTTCTCGTCCAAAAAAGAAGAAAGCCTTGTCTTCTGTGTAGGGTTCTAAATATTGATAAGGAATGTTATCAATCATGGTATCACCTCTGATTGAAATACCTTTGTAAACTTACAAATTATTATAAATTGTTCTTTAAATAGTCCAGTAATGAATTAGTAGTATTATCTTTGTCTTCGATTAGTTTTATCCCCCAGTGCTTATAGTATGTTTTGTCAGTAATCTCTCCTAAATTCGACTTATGAATTAACCATCCTTGTGGCATATGCCGGTATTCCCTCGATCCTGGATTAATCCTTTTAGACCATCTTTCTTGAAAAAAATAATGTAAGATAGCGCGTAAATTAACATCATTAGCACTGTAACCTATGAACAATATATTACTATGTGTAAAGTAATTAATTAAAGTATCAGGCAGTTTTTCTTGGGGATTTTTTAAGTAATTAATATGATGTCTTTCCGCCACAGCAAAACTATCATAGCCCTGATCATTTTTGTATAAAACACCACCATATATTTTGAAGATAACTGGATTTTTAATATACGGAAATTTATTATCACGACGTAAGAGAGGAAGTTCCTTTTTCTCATCAGCCTCATTAATTTTTCTTACTGTTCCATCATTATACCGATATTTTCTTTTGTAAATTTTATAAGGCTTATGCATAAAGATGCCTGTATTCTGTTTTTCTTTTGGAATAACATAAGATATGACACTGATATCTAACTTCTCTTCCTCAAAAGCCATTTCCAATCCTACATCATAATTAGCAGTTAAGATCATCAATTGAGATAGCTGATCGCTTTCTTCTAGATCTTCTTCCCTTTTTGCATAAATTTTTGCGGCTAGCTCAGCTAAGGAGTTTTGTAAATTGTTAGGTTGGTAATCTTCGTCTTGAAAGAACATACTGAGCTTTGTAAGTAAAGTTTGATAATCAGCGTTCTTAATAATCCATTCTGACCAACACCTGATCTCTAATTTAGCAAATGCTAAATTTTGTGCATCAAATAATTTATCTTTCGTATCTGAAGATATTGCATTTCTAATGGGACATAGTTCTTCTGGTCTTTCAGTTAATTTGACGGGACAGACTTCACAAGGCAATCCTATTAAATTCTTGGTCTTCCGCTTATCTGTTTCTTCAGCTAGGCATTCAGCTATTTGAATATCACTCGGTGGGCATTTAGCGTCCTTGTTGTCAGCTAAATTGATCTCGGAACCGAGGCAAATAATTAATTTACCTTTTCGTACGGAGTCAGCAATTTTTGGAAACTCTTCTTTTAGCAGATCTGATTCCCTTTTATTTCCATCATCTGAAGGAATAGGGTCAGTCGCTGGAATAGATTCAATTGAAGGAATAGGGTCAGTCGCTGGAATAGATTCAATCAAAGCTCTCGTATAGGCTGCTGCGACTGCTGCTCCATAAGGATGCCAGATATCATTCTTATAAGAGTCACAATAGTCACAAATTCCACGTATAACTAAGTAACCCACATCAAGATTCCAGCCAGCATCAGCAATTCCCGATCCTTCCATCTCAACTGCTTTGACACCAAACTTATCACGTAATTCATCACGCTTAATTGGATTCTTGAGTAGTGTATTAGCTGATGCTATAGGACCAAAAAACACCCGAGATTGATCTAGTTGTCGATCTGGATCTGCGGGATGAAGAATTATTTTCTCTGGTTCATTAGAGTCATGTAAAATATCCTCCTCTTCTGAAGGACGAACCTTACCTTTCTCAAGTGCTCGATCAATAAATTTCAGCCAAGGGCGTTCTCCTTTAATTTCTGATATGTTAAGAAGTCTAACTGCTTCTATTAAGGCTGCACTTGGTGGGCGAGGCGGATGTCTATACTTGGTTTCTTTAACTGTCTCTTTAACAAAGTCGTATTGAACAACACCCTTTTCACTTGATACGACAATGTCGCCAAGACGCACATGATCCTCTACTTTTTCTGGATGAGGAACGCCACCAGCAATTCCCACCATAATGATTGATTCAATTTTTGGAAAATGCGTTGTGAGAAGTGTCGCTCTTTCTGATGCCGCATTGTTACCCATAGCTGCTAGCGCAAGGACTATAGAATGTCTACCACCATTACACGCTGGCACTTCCCCATACAGATATCTTCTCCCTGCGCCCTTTCCTTCAAAAACAACCTCATCTCTGTTTTCTAGCACTGCCGCAACTGCGGCATATTCCTTTTCTAAAGCTGTAAGAATACCAATTTTAGAAGATACTGTTTTACTATCTAAGCGTGATGAATGCATACAATCTACCTACCTTTTGCCAAGTCAGCATATATAAAAATCTCTACTCCCAAAACCACCAAGAGTACAAGCTCAATCCAGCAAAGAACTTGAATAGCCCAATGCATCTGAGGCAGTAAATACCAAAAACCTAGCAAAGCAGCGATCCCCGAAAATACAAATGTAATCTCATCAATAATTAACTGTTCAATCTTGCGACGCTTGCGTCTTTTATCACTTCTGTGTTCAATTTCCCAGCCAAAGATGGATTCAATTTCTTCAATGTCCGCACCTCCTTTAGCAGTCACTACATTGACCTTGTTAACCAGTTTTTTACGAATATATCTGCCAATTGCCGAAATCTTTTCGTCATTAACCAGATAAGTCCAGCCCAGAACTAGACTCACCCAAGGTAATACTAGAAGTGCGTCTGCATTTAACTTTTCACCCAGCGCAAATGCTAAAACCCCACCAAATACGCCAAGGGTGACATAAATTAAATTGTCACGGAATCCTATGCGCTGAATCTGCTCCTCCTTTAGCTTGTTATATTCCTGAAGATAAATCTCAAGAATTTCTTTTTGTTCATCATTCATAGAGAACTCCTACCAAGCAAGGTTCTTGTTTGACTTTAGGTATCCTCTGAATTATGCTCTTACTTCTTAAGAAAGGAAGTCTGGATTATTTGAAGTAGCCGAAGAAAGAGTAAGTTTTTACTTGCCTTTCAGATAAGAGCTTACTTTTACTAGCTAGTATTTTCACTTTAATTGTAAATATTTTGTATACATAGAATATTTAATTTACACATTTTGTATAATTTGCATGACTCGGCAAACTAGAGAATGTCATTTTCTCGAACTTCTACTACTTCATAGGAACCGAGTAAAGCAATCCCGAATGCGATCCCTGCATTTCTCACAAGCTCGGCGTTCACTAATGTCGTAATCCTTACCTAGACTAAGTTTCGGACATTTTGAACCGGCGATGATTTTGGTACAGTGCGAAATGCATAAACCTAGGTTTTATAAGGCTTTGAGAAATGTTGTGAGAAATCCGGGGATCGCGTTTTACACGTTTTCTAGTTTGCATCACCCCACAAAGAGGAAGCCAGAAGTTTTCACCCTGGGACATTAGCTAATAGAAGGGGTTAATTGTGCGGAAAGCAATATCTCGAAACTTCTTGACGTTTTAAAATAGTTGAGGGGCTACCAATTTTTATGAAGTTGTGCTGAATAGTGCAAGAACCCCGTGTATGGCTATACAATATCAGCCTACCCCTATGGGCAAATGAGATAAGCAATATGAGCTTACCTGCTTGTTTAACCAACTTCCACCTCAGTTAGAGAATTATGGCTTTTTCTTCCATTGTGCGTGCTTTGGGACGCTCCTCCCTCTCTCAGGAATTTCTTGCCAAATTAGAGAAACAAACACATTTACATTTAAATGGGGTTCCCCGTTTACCAAAAGGTTTGGTAGCTTCAGCATTAGCTACTGCTGGGGACAAAAATTTGTTTGTCGTCTGCGCCACTTTGGAAGAAGCTAGCCGTTGGACTTCCCAATTGGAAGCTATGGGATGGAAAACTGTCCATTTTTACCCCACTTCCGAGGCTTCCCCCTACGAACCATTTGACCCAGAAATTGAGATGACTTGGGGACAAATGCAGGTTCTGGCAGATTTAGTACAGGGAACTGGAGAAGAGAAGCAGTTACCTAATTTGGCAATTGTAGCTACCCATGCAGCACTACAACCACACCTACCCCCACCAGATGCTTTTACCCCCTTCTGTATTACCCTGAAGCGGGGGATGGAGTCGGATTTGGAGCTATTTAGCCAACAGGTGACTCGGTTGGGTTATGAGCGCGTACCGATGGTGGAAATGGAAGGACAGTGGAGTCGCCGGGGGGATATTGTGGATGTGTTCCCCGTGTCTTCCGAGTTACCTGTGAGGTTGGAATGGTTTGGGGATGAAATCGAACAAATTCGGGAGTTTGACCCTTCTACCCAACGTTCTGCTCTGGATAAAGTTGAGCAGTTAGTACTTACTCCTACTAGTTTTGCACCAATTCTCATGGCAGAGATGGGTGATATGTCTGTCATAGAACCCTATATGTCAACAGAAGAGCAGGAAGTATTGGAGACAAAACAAGTTCTGGAAGGAAGTCGGAGATTTTTGGGTTTAGCTTTTGACAAACCTGCTTCTTTAATAGATTATTTACCAGAAAATACCTTAGTTGCCATTGATGAACCAGAACAGTGTCACGCCCATAGCGATCGCTGGGTGGAAAATGCGTCAGAACAATGGGAAATTATCGGTAATGAAGCTCATACACTACCACAAATCCACCGGATGTTGGATGATTGTCTGGAGGATGTAACACGGTTTAAAACCATATATTTGTCGGAGTTGGCAGAGGAAAATAGCGGTATAAATTTAGCCAGCCGTTCCGTACCTGTCACCCCCCACGCTTTTGCTAAGATTGCGTCAACATTGCGACAAGAACGAGACCGAAATTTTGCCATTTGGATTATATCTGCACAACCAAGCCGTTCTGTATCTCTGCTACAGGAACACGATTGTCCGGCTCAGTTCATTCCCAACCCCAGGGACTACCAAGCAATTGAGAAGTTACAAATTAACCATACCCCCGTTGCTCTCAAATATTCCGGGTTAGCTGAATTGGAAGGGTTTATTTTGCCTACCTTCCGCTTAGTTGTAATTACAGATAGGGAGTTTTACGGACAGCATTCTTTAGCTACTCCTAGTTACATCCGTAAGCGTCGCAAAGCTGCTTCCAAGCAAGTAGATCCTAATAAGTTGCGTCCGGGGGATTATGTTGTCCATCGGAATCACGGCGTAGGTAAATTTGTCAAACTCGAAAGTCTCACCCTCAATGACGAAACCAGGGATTATTTGGTGGTACAGTACGCCGATGGATTATTGCGGGTAGCGGCGGATCAAGTAGGGGCATTGTCTCGGTTGCGTACCACCACATCCAAACCACCCCAACTGAATAAAATGACGGGTAAGGTGTGGGAAAACACCAAGAATAAAGTCCGCAAAGCCATTAAAAAGTTGGCAGTGGACTTACTGAAATTATATGCCGCCCGTTCCAAACAAGAAGGATTTACCTACCCCACAGATATGCCTTGGCAAGAGGAAATGGAAGAATCCTTCCCCTACCAACCCACCACGGATCAATTAAAAGCAGTGCAGGATGTCAAACGGGATATGGAAAGCGATCGCCCTATGGATCGGTTAATATGTGGGGATGTAGGCTTTGGCAAAACTGAGGTGGCAATTAGGGCGATTTTTAAAGCCGTGACAGCCAATAAACAGGTGGCTCTCCTCGCACCCACCACCATCCTCACCCAACAGCATTACCACACCATCAAAGAACGTTTTGCTCCCTACCCCATCAACGTTGGTTTACTCAACCGCTTCCGCACCGCCGAAGAACGGCGACAAATTCAAAAGAGATTAGAAACAGGGGAATTAGATGTGGTGGTGGGAACCCACCAACTCCTAGGCAAAAAAGTTGCCTTCAAAGACTTGGGATTATTAGTAGTAGATGAAGAACAACGGTTTGGGGTAAACCAGAAGGAAAAAATTAAATCCCTGAAAACCCAAGTAGACGTACTTACCCTTTCCGCCACCCCCATTCCCCGCACCCTATATATGTCCCTCTCCGGCATTCGGGAAATGAGCTTAATTACCACCCCACCACCATCCCGTCGCCCCATCAAAACCCACCTTTCCCCCATGATTTCCGAAACTATCCGCAGTGCCATCCGCCAAGAACTTGACCGGGGAGGACAGGTCTTTTACGTAGTTCCACGGGTAGAAGGCATTGAAGAAACATCAGCCTCAATTCGGCAAATGATACCCGGAGTTAAACTGGCGATCGCCCACGGGCAAATGGAACCAAGTGAGTTAGAATCCATCATGCTCACCTTCAGTAATGGGGAAGCAGATGTATTAGTTTGTACCACCATTATTGAATCTGGTTTAGATATTCCTAGGGTGAACACCATCCTCATAGAAGATGCCCACCGCTTTGGTTTATCCCAGTTGTACCAATTACGGGGCAGGGTAGGACGTGCCGGAATTCAAGCCCATGCCTGGTTATTTTATCCCCAACAAAGAACATTATCTGATACCGCCAGACAGCGATTGCGGGCAATTCAAGAATTTACCCAACTGGGTTCCGGTTATCAACTAGCCATGCGGGACATGGAAATTCGCGGAGTGGGTAACCTACTAGGTGCAGAACAATCGGGACAGATGGACGTGATTGGTTTCGACTTATACATGGAAATGTTAGAAGAAGCCATCCGGGAAATCCGGGGACAGGAAATACCCCAAGTTGACGATACCCAAATCGATCTCAACCTCACAGCATTGATTCCCAGTGATTATATCCCCGACATTGATCAAAAAGTGAGCGCCTATCGCGCCGTCGCCACAGCCAAATCCAGGGAAGAACTAGCACTAATTGCCGCCGAATGGAGCGATCGCTATGGTACAGTACCAGCAGCAGCTACTCAATTATTGCGAGTCATGGAACTCAAGCAAATGGCGAAAAAGCTGGGATTTAGCCGCATTAAACCAGAGAACAAGCAGCACATTGTCTTAGAAACACCAATGGAAGAACCCGCTTGGAACCTACTAGCGGAGAACTTAACCGAAACTATGAGAAACCGTTTTGTTTATTCCCCTGGGAAAGTAACAGCAAGGGGTGTAGGAGTGTTAAAAGCAGATAAACAATTGCAAACTTTGATAGATGCATTTGAGAAAATGTTATCTGGGGTGCCTGAGACTGCGGTGGTTTAAGTTTGTTCTAGCTAAAAAGCTTTGTAGTGACATTAGTATTTGGTTCCACTTCAATCCACAAAGTTGCACCACCAGATGATAAAGGCTGATTTGGTCGATAAACCAATCGACATGGTCCTTTCACGTCAACTTCATGGCAGGATGTGGGGCATCGTGAACCTTGCCGGACTAAAATTACTGGTTCGGTTTCGTGTTTGCGGCTATTGCGGCGCAATGTTGGTCCATCAATGTGGATAATTGTGGGAGCTTTTCTCACCCTTTTTCTCCAAGTTGCTTTGGGACCTTTTTTTGCTGTCTTGATTTTAGGCATTCCGTTTTTCAAAGGAATTCGCCAAAAGCGACCTATTTTTTGGGCACCAATAATTCTTCCTTGCTTTAAAAGCTGTCGTACTGCTCTACAAAGCCTGGACAGGTCGGACACCTGACTTTTACGACTTCTGTTTCCTGTTTCACTGGGAGCATCGGAGCGGTTATCCCTCCACAGGCTTTCAAGGACAAGCCATCCTCGATTTTTTTAACATTAAATGGAATAAGCTAGTTTTGCTAAATTTATTGCGGCGTTCAGATCACGATCCATCTCAAAACCGCAGTTAGGGCAGACAAACACACGGTCTTTTAGGGCTAGTTTTTCATGTTTATGCCCACAAGTCGAACAAAGTTTTGAAGAAGGATACCATCGATCTGCAAATATTAGTTTGCATCCGAACTTCTCCGACTTATATTCAATCTGCCTTCTAAACTCGTATAATCCGCAATCAGAAATAGACAAAGCCAAATTACCGTTTGACATCATCCCGGAAACATTCAAATCCTCTAGTACAATTGTCGCGTGGTTTTTGCATATGTACGTAGTGATTTTGTGTAGCAAGTCTTTCCGCAAGAATGCAATACGAGCAAACATTTTTTGAAGCTTCTTTTTGGCTTTTAATCGATTACTACTACCTTTCTCCTTGCGCTGTAATCTACGCTGTAAACGAGCTAGTTCTTTGAGGTACTTCCTGAGATAAGTTGCATTCTGAAATATAGTCCCAGTTGATAAGGTTGCGAGTGTTTTTATTCCTAGATCGACACCGACAACGGGTGTCCTATCTTCCAAGTTTTGCGGCTTCTTTTGGTTATAAGTGAAAGAAATATACCAATCATCAGCAATACGAGAAATTGTTACTTTTGAGGTAGTCCCATGAGGCAATCCTTCATGAAGCTTTACCCAACCGATAGTAGGAAGTTTTATTGACTTCCCTCCAAAAGGCATGGGTTTACCACCACAATTCACTGTGAACGAATCGTTTTTACCTTTCTTCTTGAATTTTGGATAATCACCTAAATTCTTGAAGAAACGAGTAAAGGCGTTATTTAAATCCTCAAAAGCAAACTCAGTTATTTTTTGGCAAACTCCTTTTTCTTTTATCCAAGAATACTCGGCTTTTACGTGCTTATTAAAAAAGGTTCTAAGAGTTCTGTAATTGAACTTACAACCTGCTTGATATAATTCTTGCCAAGTTGCCAATCCCCAGTTATAAGTGAATCTTTTGATGCCTGCGTGCTTGGACATCAAAACTTTTTTGTCTGAAGTTAAATTCAATTTAGTTTTGATTCCAAGCAACATATATTCAGACATCGACCTTCCTCAGCATTGAATTTCTTTACTCTTACATTCTAACTCGTTTTGTCTAGGATTGTTAATAGCTTCTTTTAATTCTTTTTTGAGGTTTTTGGAATAACTTCTCAAACCGTACAAACGGCAAGAAAAACAATAGACTATTGCCAGCAGGTCATCGCATAATTCAGCTTGTGGTGATAAGTGAGTTTGATTCGCAACGATAATTCTGCAATCAGAATACTTTGCAAGTTGTTCAACAAAATCAAAGGCAAAACGACACATTCTGTCTTTGTGGGCTACTATTATGACTTCGATTTCACCTTTAAGCATCGAAACAATCATTTCTATAAACTTCTTTCTTTTGAAGTTTAGTCCACCACCTATTTCAGAAATAGTCCTAGACACAGGATATCCGCAATTATTCGCAAATTCTTCCATCGCTTTTACTTGGTTCTTCAATTCTGGTCTTTGGTTGCTTGAAGAAACTCGACAATAAACCACAACTTCGCGATTTTTGGATTTTGGTTTTTCTCCCAAAGCAATCCTCAAATCTTCGTCAGTATAATATCTATAGTTTGAAGGTGTTCTTTTCGCAGGGAGCTTTCCTTGAATATCCCACCGTTGAAGAGTTTTTACTGACACACCTACAATTTTTGCGAATTCATGAGGCTTATAATTCATTGGTACAACATAATCTAGGTTGACTATTATTGTACAGGGTTCGGATAATGTGGTGGTTTAAAATGATTTTAGAGATACTAACAATTACGTCTTCACCACGCACATCCCATGAAGGTTGAGTCAATCCGTATTCAAAACTTCAAGCTGTTTGACAACCTGGAAGTTAATTTCAAAAACAAAATCTTAGATGAGGTGAGCGATCGCTTCCTCATTTTGGGTGACAATGGTAGTAATTATAAAAGTATTGATATTAGGGTAAAAAGTTTTTCTCCTACCCAAATAATAGTATTGTGTTCTCTAGCTTTGGAATTGGCACTGTTTAGATCCCCGACTTCTATCCTAGAAATTGTTACAATGTACGGATATTGATTCAGAAGTCGGGGATCACCTTACCTAGCCCTCAAAACTAATGAAGCACTAGCAAGGTGACAAGCAGAAGAACTGACTAAACAGTAACGTCAACGAGTATCTGCATAAAAACCAATATGATTGGCAACAGGTCGCTCATACATGGGTATTTTAGTATGACTGGGAGAGTTTAATAACCGTGGTTGACCATCCTTTTCCATTACCAATGTAGTAGAACCCCCGCCATCTAGATTTAAAGCCCTATCAACACCCAACTTGACCAAAATATTCCTCAACTCAACTTTTTTTAAACCTTCACTATACAGGGGTTGTTTCCCATCCACCGCAACTAACCAAACTTTATCTCCCTGCTTATTTGTGGCAATAACAACCCGTGCATATGGTTTATCCTGGGGATGATTTGGAGTTCCAGGCTTGCCATCAAAAACTAACATTTCCCTACCAGCAACACCTTGCAAAGTACCATCAGGACAACTACCACTTTTCAGAATTTGCACAATATTATTATCAGCAATACATGAAACATACCAATTAGCATTAGCCTGCCCATAAATTTTCTCATTAGATATTGCTTGTCCCACCGTAGTCACCATCTCTCCCTTGCGGGGATAATAATCCCAAGGAGTATTTTCGCGGAAGGGATAAAAATAGTTAGCATTCATCGCTAACTGTAGTTGAAATTCCTGGAGAAAATCAGATGTGGTTCGTGCTTGGGTAAATTTAGTTTGCTGATTTACTGGAGGTGTGACAAATACTTTAATTCCCGGAACTGTTAAATCCACACTGACGATATGCACCACTATTGGACGGGGGTTGTTCAATACCCTGCGTTCATACTCAATCCCTGGAAATAAAATTTTCTTGGTATTTGTCAGTGATGGACGCTTAAAGTGCTGCCCAGCATACAGTAACATTGGCAACAACAGTAAACCTATTGCGATAGTCCGGAAAAATTGCTTCACTTGTCTTAGTTTGGGGTATTGTGAATTGGTATGACGAATGTCTTTTAACTTTAGCAACCAAAATCTAAGCGATCGTTCTTTTCAAGGTGAAAATCTTGATGGGGCAGACTTTAGCTATGCAGATATTCGCGGCTGTAACTTCAATAACGCCTCATTAAGGGGAGCAAATTTTCAAGGAGTAAAAGCCGGACAAACTATCAAAGATTTATTCCTAGTCTGGATATTTGTCATCATTGTGGGTATTTTGGCATTCCATGCTATTTCTCAGATGATGTTTAGTATCATCACTCGCACTCCAGAAGACCCTTTTTGGGGGTTTGCATTGGCATTATTCATTAGTTTGGGAATTTCTGGAGTTCTTCTACCACTCTCATACGAGTTCGATAATTACCTAAACAATCTTTTTGGTACGAAATTTGTTTGGCAAAGAATCATTACTTCCTTATCAGCAGGTGCATCAGGAGCTTTAATGGGTTTTTATTACGGTGGAATTGCTGCTGGGGGGAAAAATCCTCAAGCTGCTGGAATTTCCGCATTTATCGCAGCCATAGTTATATCTGGAGTAAGTTTTTACTTCATTAGGGGAATCTTGCCAATTTTAATTCATACCATTGCTACTATTTCTGCTTATGGATTTACATTTTTATTGTCAGCGAAAGCTGCTACATATCTGAGTACTGATAAATTTCTTCCAGGTATTGCTTTAGGAATTTTTTCTTTGTTATCTTTTAAGCTAACATTCGCCTGTCTTAATCTAACAATTAAAAATATATTTACTTATAAAACAACATCCTTTCATGGTGCAGATTTAACCAACGCCATTTTCAAAAATGCTCGACTACATCACAGCGATTTTACAGGTATCAAAGATTATCAGTAAGTAAACTTGAGTTAACTGCTAACTTCTATATTCTAGTTACCAGGCTCAGCCTGGTAACTAGGGGAAAGGAGGCTCCGCCTCCTGTTATTTGTTGGGTTCCACTTCGTTTCACCCAACCTACGAGGAATTGCGATCGCACTTTATGGTTTTCGATTTTAGTATAATAAAATACTATTTTTAACGTAAAACCACCGACGTGATTTTACGGCGAGAGTATCAAGTGCTAGACGATGGTAAAATCGTCAGCAGTGAGAGTAGTGGTATTAATGCCAGTCAAAGTGGCTAGAGTTTCCGAAGTGGCAGTGACAATGATATCGCTGAGGGAGAAGGACAAATCAGCAAATGTCAGACCATCAGCTAAACCGATAACATCGGGTCCATTGCCAAAGTCGGTAATCGTATCTGTTCCTTCTCCTTCAGCTAGCACAAAGGTATCCCCTCCATTGCCACCGCTGATGGTGTCATCACCTTCACCACCCCGCAAGAAATCTTTGCCGTTGTCGCCATTTAGAATATCGCTAGCTTCCCCTCCCAAAAGGGTATCTTGACCATTGCCACCATTAATTAGATCATTCTGTGTTGGCGCTCCTGACTGATCTCCTTCGAGAAAATCTTTACCATTGCCACCTATAATCTCATTAAAGTCTACTATGGTAGCTGTAAAGCTATTATTATCCGGAGCTAACTCAAAGCCTTCACCATCAATTAACCGCACAGTGAGAATTTCAGCATCCCCATCCTCATCAATTAAGGGAACCGCC
>JAAUYI010104845.1_pt1 | contig 24244 bp, 17 predicted proteins | sample 7278041 | NCBI WGS metagenome assembly JAAUYI01 (sample SAMN14350216, study PRJNA611818) | marine sediment metagenome | isolation source: surface marine sediment (0.6m) | place: French Polynesia: Moorea | collected 2018-08
ATTGCTGTACACAGACAAACCGGTAAGACTGCAACGGTAACGCTAGGACCATGCACAATATCAGCGGATGATCGCAGCAGAGTTGTGCAACAACTTATGACCTCAAACGACCGCTTTTTTTGTCCACCGCCAAGCATAGCCGCAACTTTTGCTCGGACGAGCCTCACTCCTCCAGCCGCGTCATTCCCTGTTCCAGCCAGGTGGCGAACGCGGTCTCGGGGATCTCGCCTTCGGCGAGCGCTTCCATCATCCGCACGCCTTCCATCGGCTCGGGGCGGAAGGCGTAGCCGTTGAGGCGCAGGAAGGTCAGTGCCGTCACGAAGCCCGTCCGTTTGTTGCCATCGACAAAGGCATGGGCCTTGACGATGCCGAAGGCGTAGGCGGCCGCGATCTCGGACAGGGTTGCGCCCTCATAGGCGTGGCGGTTCATGGCCCGCGCGGCCCCCATCTCCAGAAGCGCCAGATCGCGGATGCCCGGTGCCCCTCCGTGGCGGGAGATCTGGCGGTCGTGGATGACCGGGATGACCTGCAGCGGCACCCAGACGGGCGCGCTCATGCAAGGGCAGCCAGAAGGTCCCGGTTCTCGTCCATGACGGTCTCGGCCGCCTCTAACGCCGCCGCGACCGAGGGGTCATGGGCCATGATCTTGAGCGAGCCGTCATCGCCCCGGACCACGAACAGCGTGTCCCCGTCCTTGGCATCGAGGATCGCCAGCATCTCGGTCGTCAGCGTCATGACGGCGGAATTGCCGACCTTGCGGATTTTGGTCTCGATCATGGGGGCCTCCTGTGTATGTGGATCCGTATATACCGGGAAATGGCCCTCGGGGCAAGCGAGGGCCGTCATGCCCGACAGTTTCTGGACGCGTTCTGGACGGCGTCTGGACGGTTTCCGGACAGGCCCCCTGCCCCGCCCGGGCGGCGTGCGGGCCCCGGTGTCGGGACGCATTCTGTACGGTTTCTGGACAGCTTCTGGACAGCCGTCACAGCCCTTGCGGCTTTGGACTGGATCGGAGGGCTGGCTGCCTCTATCTAGGATCGGCAGTCACTGGAGCGGGCCGATGGCAGAGATGAAGAAAGCGAAACGGAGCGGGCTGAACCGGCTGCTCAGGCTACGCCGGGTGCTGGTCGAGGCGCGGCGTTTCGTGCTGACGCGGGTCTGGGGGATGGATATTCATCCCTCCGCCGAGTTCTCGCTATCTGCCCAGTTTGACAGGACTTTTCCGAAAGGCGTGCATCTTGGCGCGCGCTCCTATCTGGCCTTCGAGGCGCGGATCCTCACCCATGACCGGACCCGCGGGCTCTATCTGCATACGCGGATCGGCGAGAACTGTTTCATCGGCGGGCGGAGCCTCATTCTGCCGGGGGTCGAGATCGGCGACAATTGCGTGGTGGGGGCGGGCTCGGTCGTGACCAAATCGGTGCCGCCCCGCTCGGTCGTGGCGGGCAATCCGGCGCGGGTTCTGCGCACCGATATCGAGGTCGGACCTTATGGGCGCTTTGCCGAGGCCGACCAGACCGAGGCCGCGCTGGCGGAGGCCGGTCTTGCTTAGGGTTTTCCTTATTATCATAGGCTTGGGGGCAGGGCTCGCCTGGATGCTGGTGCCCCGGACAGGCATTCCGGAGACGCCCGCCGACCGCCCCCTGCCCGCGTTCGAGACCGCCGGAGAGGCGCTGCGGATCACTGTCTTCGGGACAAGCCTGACGGCCGATTACAGCTGGCCGGACGGGCTGCAGGAGGCGCTTGCCACCTGCCTTGCCCGCCCTGTCGAAGTGACCCGGATCGCCCAGGGCGGCATGGGCAGCGGCTGGGGCATGGGGCAGGTCCCGGCGGTGATCTCCAGCGCCCCCGATCTCGTCCTCATCGAGTTCGGGATCAACGATGCGGATCTCCGCCGCGCCACCACGCTCGGCGCCAGCCTCCGCCGCCACAACCGCATTATCGGTACGCTCCGCGAGGCGCGCCCCGGTGCGGGGATCCTGCTGATGACGATGACCCCGGCCACCGGCATCAAGCGTCTGATCCGTCCACGCCTGCCCGATTATGATATGCAGATCAGGTCCATGGCAGAGACGCTGGATGCGGGCCTTGCCGATCTCGCGCCCCGCTGGGCGGCGGCGGGCACACCTCCCGAGGATGGAGTGCATCCCACAGACCCCGCTGCCACGGAGGTGATCCTGCCGGTCCTGACCGACCTGATCCCGCCAGCGCTCGACGCGGTGTGCCCCGCCTGATCTCAGGGATCCTCCTGACGGGTCAGCCAGGCGCGGACAAAACCCAGATAGGCGGCCTCCGCCGAGCGGAGCCGCGGCCGGCCGGAGCGAGCCCAATAGCGCCGCCATTCGGCCTCCAGCGCATAGACATCCCAGCCGGGGGCAAGCTCCCGGGCGGCCTGATAGGCCCCCTCGGACAGGCGCGGGGCATCCTCGATCACGGTGCTCCGCGCACTCACCCGGATCATGTCGCCCGCCTCTTCCGTGAGCGTGTAGTCAGGCAAGGGATCGGCCGCAATCATGTCGCGCAGCATCTTGCGAAAGACCCGGCGGGGGGAGGCGGAACCGGATTTCTTCAGGAGTGTGTCGACCGAGACCCGCCAGCTCTCCTGCCGTCCGCAATGCTTGCGGGCGAGCTCGTAGATCCGCCGCTCCAGGGGTTTTCTCAGGCGAAAATAGCCGCGGCTGAGGGTGAGGACAGATTTCGCCATGACCGCCCGGTAGAGCCAGTCCGAGAGCGTGACCTCGACGCTCACCATCCGCCCGTTGCCGGTGCGGCGAACGATCTCCCAGGCCTCGATCAGACCGAAACCGCGGGTGACCGTCACATCGTCCGTGGCGATATTTGTGGTGATGCGGGTGCCGGCCAGACGCTCGAACGCCTCGCGCAAGCGGCGATAGGCATCGCCCGAGGTCTCGCGATTGGTTGCCACCAGAAGATCATGGGCTGTCAGATGCAGGATGCGCGAGACCGGCCGCCCGGCATTGATCGCGGCCATGAGCTGGCTGATGCAAAAGATCAGGATGTCCTTGTCATGGATGGTCGCCAGCCCCCGGACCGAGGGCGTCACCTCGATGCGCACATCGTTATGCGCATAAGAGAGGATCCGGCGATCGGGCCGGGTTGCGAGCGAGAAGACGGGATGCTCCATGGTCGCCAGATCATCCTTCGGGATCGCATCGAAAATATCGCAGACGAAGAAATCGCCCTGAGGATGCCGGTCGGGGGCCAACCCCTCCGGTGGTGTCATGATGTCTTACCTGTCACTGCCCGCGCCCACGTATTTTTTGTTTCGTGGTTTCACTAACGCTTAGCCTAGGGAAGCGGCCCCGCCCCGTCCAGAAGAGAGATCGGGGGATCGGAATCGACCAAGCGTGGGATCGGAGTCAGAGTGTCGGGGTTTCAGAGTCACCTCTGAAGGCTACAAGAAAAAAAAAGACGTTATATCAGGAAGATACGAGAGCACTGCGAGATCGTAACTATAATACTAACTGAATTCTAACAGGCAAAGGGGTGAAGAGCCTCACGGAAAGCAATCTCATCACCATAGCCAAGCCTTTGAATTAGCTTAGAAAAAAGGTGAGTGTATCCTTTTTGATTTCATGTGCTCCCTTTTGTGGTACTTTACCAAAAAGAGCGCACATGAGGCCTGAGCAATGACCCGGACTAGCCTGAAGGCAGACGAGATCCCTCCTCCCTATTTCAACATAGATCCGGATCAGGCACTGGCAGAGCTCGGAACACCTGAACACACGGAGGGCTTTGCCAGGATGGCTGAAGCCTGCAGCCGCGGACGGGCAGATCTGGCTTCCCGCGGGATCACGGATGAAGCGGGCAAGACACTGCGTCTTTTCTCGACCTGGGAAATCACAAAATATCTGATCCCGGTTGCCACCCCGCATTTTCGCCGGGTGCTCAAGGCCAACCCCGGCCTCCCCCAGGGCCGCAGCGAAACGGAGGGCGGCGCAAAATGGTTCACACTCGATGAAGTGCTGCGCCTGCGTGCCCATTTCGCGAGCGAAGGATCGAAGGCCAAAGAGTACACGCCCTATCGGCCCGAGGGGTTGCCAGCGAAACTTGTCGCGGTGGCCAACTTCAAGGGCGGGGTCGGCAAGACCTCGACGGCGGCGCATCTGGCGATGTCGGCGGCCCTTGATGGTTACCGGGTGCTGGTCATCGATCTCGACAGCCAGGGCTCCATGACTTCGATTTTCGGCCGGCACGTCGCGGATGAATGGCAGACCGTCTTTCCACTGATTGCGCGCCATCATGGGGAGTATCTGCAGGAAGAGAACCGGGCCCGCATGGGGCGTGGCGACCCGCCGGTGCCCCTGGACGAAACGCTGGCGACGGCGCTGAAGGTCAAGGCGCCGGATCTGATCCAGACGACCCATTGGCCCAACATCGATCTGATTGGTGCGCAGCTGAACCTCTACTGGTCCGAATTCCAGATCCCTGTCTGGCGGATGGCCGGGCGCGGCTGGAAACTCTGGGATGCACTGACGGATGTGCTCGCGGCCGACGGCGTGCTGGACGATTACGACCTGGTCTTCCTCGACACCCCCCCTGCCCTTGGATACCTGACGATCAACGGGCTGGCGGCAGCCGATATCCTGCTGGTGCCGCTCGGGGCCTCGTTTCTGGAGTTTGACTCGACAGGCCGGTTTTTCGACATGCTGCATGCGACCTTTGCCTCAATCGAGGAGGGAGAGAATATTGCGGCCCGCGCGCTTGGGCGCGAAGAGATGGCCTTTGAATGGGACGCGGTACGGGCGGTCATCACGCGGTATGACAGCGCCCAGCAGGCGGAACTGGCCGGACTGATCCAGGCCTATCTCGGCCGGACCCTCTCGCCCCACCGGCAGGACTTCACGGCCCTGATCGGGCAGGCGGGGGAGCAGGTCTCGGGCATCTACGAGGCCGATTACCGCGACTTCAACCGGGAGACCTATGCGCGGGGGCGCGAGACCTTCGATGCGACATATGCGGCCTTCAAGCGGCTGCTGCTGGGGGTTTGGCGGCGGGATGAATTGGCGCGGGAGGGCTGAGCCATGGCCAAGCGGAAACGACTGACCCCGGCTGCACCGACAGCAGCCCCGGAAGCGCCCCTGGAGACCAAGGCCCGCACGCCCTTCGGGGCAACGGCTCCGATTGCGCAAGTGGCAGGTGATGCGGCGGCGCAGGCGGCGCTGGCCGAGATGTCGGGGCTCGTCAGTTCGGCCCGGGCGGAGGGGCGGCTGATCCAGTCCCTGCCGCTTGACCGGGTCGAGGCCGATCATCTGGTCCGCGACCGGATTGCTGTCGATGACGAGGATATGCAGGCGCTGCTGGCGAGCCTGCGCGCACGCGGCCAGCAGATGCCGATCGAAGTGGTGGAGCTGCCGGCCGATGCGAACGGTCCGCGCTATGGTCTGATCTCTGGCTGGCGGCGGCTGACGGCCCTGCGCGAGCTGGCATTGGAAGGGGTTGGCGATGGCACTGTCTCGGCCCGGATTCGCCAGCCGGAGGGTGCGCCCGAGGCCTATGTCGCGATGGTCGAGGAGAACGAGATCCGGGCGTCGCTGTCCCATTACGAGCGGGCCCGGATCGTTGTGCGGGCGGAAGAGGCGGGTGTTTTCCCGGACCGGCAGGCTGCCTTGCGAGGGCTCTTTGGAAATGTTTCGCGCGCGAAACGCTCAAAGATCCGGGCCTTCACGCTGATCGTCAGGGCGCTGGATGCCGATCTGAGCTTCCCGACCCGGATCGGAGAGCGGCTGGGCCTGGCCCTGGCGCAGAAGCTCGACGGGGATCCGGCCTTCCGGGGCCGGCTTGCAGAGCGGCTGGCTGCGAGTGCGCCGGAGACAGTCGAAGCGGAGCAGACCGTGATTGCGGAAATGCTGTCGGAAAGGCCCCCGCGGGAAGTGTCTGAGCCGCCGAAGGCCCTTCGTGTCGCACGGACTGTGAAGGGCATCCATCTGGTCTATGATGAGGCCCGGCAGCGGATCACAATGAGTGGTGAGCCCGTGACCGAAGAGCTTCTGAGCCTGATCGCTGCGTGGCTGGAGAGCCAGTAGGTGTTTCGCGCGCGAAACGCTTGGAGCATTTTGCTGAATACCTGAGTTATGCCTGTGCAATAACGCCGTGCAACGCCCAGGCGCCGTGGCATTTCTCGGCATGCCGACGGCTCAGGTTGTTCGAGGAACACTTAAGGCTCCAACAGATCTGTCGCCGGGTTTTCCGCCACATCGACATCGTCGTAATAGCGCTGCGCCTGCGCCATGGAGCGGTGGAGCGACAGCCGCATCGCCGCCTGGATCGGTGCGCCATCGAGGGCGGCCTGCGTCAGAAAGCCTGAGCGCAGCCCGTGGGCCGAGGCGAAATCGGCCGGATAGCCTGCCTGCACCAGCCGGTCCTTGACGATCTGGCGGATAGCATCGGGGTTCAGCTTTCGCTCCAGCACGCGGCCAGATTTGGAGATCGGCCGGAAAAGCGGCCCCTTCGCGATCCGTGCTGCATCGATCCAGGCAACCAGCGCCCGTGCCGCGCGGCCCTTGAGCACCAGGCGCGGGGTGTCCCCCTGCGCCGTTGTCTTGGTTTCCAGAAGGCGGATCCAGACGATCCCGCGGGCGGTAAAATCGTCGAGTGAGATATCCTCCCGCATTAGTCCCGCCACCTCGGACCGCCGGCGGCCACCGCTTGCAAAAGCCAGCATCAGGACAGCCCGGTCGCGCAGGCCCCGCAAGCCCGGCCCGCAAGCCGCCAGCATGTCCTCCAGCACGGGGCGGGTGATCGGATTGGCGGATTTGGCCCGCACGGGGCGCGCCGCTGCCCGCCGGGCCTTGGCCCGGGCCTGCCGGACGATCGGGGCCTCGAACGGGCTGGCAAGATTGCGCATCCGGTGAAAGGCTGCCCAGGAGGCGATCCGCCGGTCGAGTGTCGCCGGGGCAGGGCAGGCAAGGCTCCGTCTGAGGCCTTGCGCGATCAGCGCCTCTGCCGCCTGCCGCGCCGGATCGCCATTGGGTATGTCTGTCAGATCGCGCGCGTGATCCAGAATGAAGCGGAGGGCCGCAGCCTCCGTCTCCGGCCAGGCGAGGGGGGCATCAAGGGCAGCGGCCTTCCAGGCGGTCAGGTAGATGAGATCGCGCTCATAGGCCCTGAGCGTTGCCTCTGGTGTGCCGCGGACATAGAGGTCTGTGAGGGACGCGGCATCTGCTGGCGACAGCGTCGGGGGAATGGCCGGGGTCAGGGGCATGGCTTTGGCCTGATCGTTATGAAACTGTGCCCAGAATGACGATATTGAGCACGAGAATCAATAAACTTGATAAGTGCAGCTTATCGCAGGTAAAGTGAGAACGATTCTGCCACCTTACTGGTACGCAAAATGTGCTTATTATGCGCGTAATAAGGGTAACCTTTTTTCTGGTATTCTAATTTAGGACCGGTCACGACAGATTACTGCGGCCTGCGTTATGTCAGGGATCTGCGTCACGGATCCGCTATAAGGCGCCTGAACAGCGGGCTGACATGTGCACATGGCCGGGACTATGCGGCCATGCTGACACGTCGATGCACCCCGGCCCGGTACCCGGTTTCTCCGTACGAGACAGATATCTGCGCGGGAACATTTTTGCCCCGGCATAATGGAGATGTGACATGACACAAAACGCGGCCACCAACACCAAACTGGCCAGAGCGGAAGAGATCAAGCAGCGCGCCCTCAAGGATCCGGGGGCGAAACTGAACCTGATGAAGGGCAGCCAACTCGACCGGATGGCGGGGCTGGAGCCGTTGAACAAGCTGGTGGCAGGCAAGTCGATCCTCGATATCGGATCGCATCGTGGAATCATCGATTATGAGCTCGCCAAGTTCGGCGCGCGGACCATCCACGGCTTCGATCTCTATGCCAAGGGGATCGAGGTGAGCGAAGAACTCTTTGCCGATGTCGAGACGGACGCGGCGTTCCGTGTGGCCGATATCTCCGTCGGGGCGAAGGCCTTTCGGGAGGAGTTCAAGGACCTCCTGCTTCCGCAATATGACATCGTGCTGATGCTCGCTGTCTTCCAGCATCTCCGGCGGCAGATGAGCGGTCCGGATCTGAAGGAGCTGATGACGTATCTGACGGGCATCTGCGGCAGCTATTTCGTGCTTCGCGCCCCGAACTTCCATCAGATCGACGGCTTTATTCTGGAGCAGGGCTTCGAGGTGATCTACTATCACAACGTGGACAGGGACCTTGCGCCGGTCGTCATTTACGAGCGGACGTCCTGAAGGGCAGGGGGGTGAGTGGATTTGAGCACGACCCCCCTCGAGCGATTTCTTTGTGTGCGTGTCGATGTGGAACGCGTGGCTTTTCCGACGGCCCGCTTTGTGCGGGACCGAAACACCTGAATTGCAATGCAACGGAACGGATGAATGAGCGAGAATTACGGTAACAGCCCGGGCCTGCAAAATGTGCTGGGCCGCAACAGGCCAGGCCGGGATCCCTTTGCGGCCGCCGGGGAAGAGGGCGCCATCGTGGGCGACGGGCATGTCAGGGCGGCGGTTATGAACCGGGTCCGGACGATGCTTCTGGAAGGCCAGCCGGACGATGGGGAAAGGATTGCCGGCACGCCGGTCTCGACCGTCACGCTGAAACGCTTCCTGGCCCGCCTGGAAGACCAGGCCAAGGACCGCGACACGCGGATCGGGCGCCAGGCTCACCGGATGCTGTCGTTTCTGCAGAAAAACAAGGGCGGCGATCAGGAGATGGTGCATGGCGTCAGTGTGCGCCAGTTCCGGAAATTCCTGCGGATGCTCGACCGCGATGCGCCAAGTATTGCCGAGGTCAAGGCGCAGCGGGGCCGGGGAACGCAGGGCGCGCAGGCCTCCTGATCGGGCAGCAGTCACAACACCCGGGGGGGTAAGGTTTTGCTGAGACGATGGTTTCTGGGGCTCGCCGCTGCGGTATCGGTGGCCGGGCCTGTCTGGGCCGACGGGCCTGCGCAGGCCACGCTCGCCTACCAGCGCGCCGCCGCCTATTCCGACCGGCTGGACGGGTTGGCTGTGATCGTCGCGCGCGGCGATGAGATCGTGTTCGAGCATTATGCCGGCGGGGCAGGGCCGGGCGAGGCTCTGCCGCTGGCAAGCGGGACGAAATCCTTCTGGTGTGCGGCCTATGCGGCGGGTGTTGCGGACGGGCTTTTCACCGGCGAGACGCGGGTCTCGGAGACGCTGACCGAATGGCAGTCCGACCCACAGAAAAGGGACGTCACCGTCCGCCAGCTCCTGAACTATACCAGCGGGCTCGACAACGGTTTCCGGGAACTGCGCCAGGGCCGGCGCGAGGATATCTATGCACTGACCCTCGGTGTCTCCACGATCACGGCACCGGGGGCGGAGTTCACCTATGGGCCGAGCCATGTGACCGTCTTCGGGGCGTTCCTGAAGCGCCGGCTCGGGGGTGAGAGCCCGCTTGCCTATCTGGAGCGCCGGGTCCTTGCGCCCATCGGTTTGCAGGTCGGGCGCTGGCGCACCGACCGCAGCGGCAATCCGGGCATGTCGGCGGGCGCCTTCCTGACCGCCCGGGACTGGTTGAAATACGGCCAGCTTCTGGCCGGTGAAGGTGTCTGGCAGGGCCGCCGGATCCTGGCTGCCGAGCCTCTGCGCGACTGTAGAGAGGGCAGTGCCGCCAATCCGATGTTCGGTCTCACCTTCTGGCTGAACGCCGCCCCCGATCCCCGGATCGCTGCCCGCCAGAACTCGCCCATGCGCGCGACGGAAGTGGTCGAGGGCTATATCGCCCCGCGTGCGCCCCGCGATATGTTCATGGCGCTCGGCGCCGGCAATCAGCGGCTCTACATCATCCCGTCGCTGGATCTGGCCATCGTCCGCTATGGCAAGCGCAATCGCAACTGGTCGGATGCGGCCTTTCTGGATGCACTTCTGAACTAGGGCCTCTTTGCGTGGTCACGGAAGAGGGCGCTTTGCATTTCCGAGTGCCGCACCTCTTCGCTATGCTGGCCTCATGAGGCAGCAGAGCGACCAGCCATCATGAGCGGCCCGGACGATCCCGGCGACCCGGACGGTCCGGCGGAGGAGGATCTGTGGTTCCTGCCAGGCCCCGTGGAAGAGGAGGCGGTGACGCTGCCCTGGCCCACGGCCGACCGCCGGCCGCTGGCCGATCCCGGCCTCTGGCGCGAGGCCGAGGCCGGGCTGGCGCAGGATCTGGCCGCGGCTGCCGTGGCCTTTGCCCGGCTTGATGAGCGCTTGCGGCTGGAGGCCGAGCTGAGCCCCACGGATCTGCGTGAGGGGCTTCTCCGCCGACTGGCCTTCCAGGAGGCTTCGGCGCTGACCTGGGGCAGCGGGGCTGGGCGGACCCCGCCCGACCGGCTGGCCCTTTACGATGTGCTCCGTGTCTCGATGGCGGTCGATGCCAATCGTGATCTGGCCAAGGCACATTGGGCCTTTCGACGCCTTGTTGGCGGCCCGGGTCCGGAGGAGGATCTGCCAGCCTTCCTCGACCGCCGCGCGCAAGAGGAGGCGCCTGGATCGGGGGCGATTGTCCAGCGTCCCGTGGGGGCGGCCTTTGCCGCGGCCTCGGCCGACTGGCAAGCCCATCTGGAGGCGGCGGGCGATCTCCATCCCCTGACCCGCGCGGCCTTCGCCCTGTCGCTCTGGCGGATGTTCGAGCTGTCCGCCCCGGGCGAGGCGCTGGAGGGGCTGGTTGTGGCCGCACGGCTGGCCGCCAGCGATGCCCGCGCGCTTCGCTTCGTGCCGACGGCTCTGGGCGGCGGGCTTGTCCACCGGATCGGCGGTGGCCCGGTCGAGGACCGGCTGGCGGCCTGGTATCAGGCGGTCACCCAGGCCGCCGGCGCGGCCCGGGGGCTTCTTGACGGGCTTGCGCATTGGCGCCGCCGGGCGGCCGAGGTGACAGCAGACCTGAGCGGCCGCACACCGCCCCTCCTGATTGCCGGTCTTGCCGCCCATGCCGCCCTTTCGACCGAGATGGCGGCAACCGTCACCGGTGCCTCCCGCGCCGCCGCACAGCGCAATCTCGATCGGTTCGCCGAGCGCGGGCTGGTGCGCGAGATCACCGGCCACAGCCGGTTCCGCTTCTGGACGGCCGCGGTCTAAAGCGTTTCGACTGTATGTCGAAACGCACAGCGCTGCCTCTCGGCTTCGTCTCGAACGCGCTGTGCGTTGCCAGGTGCTTCAACCAAAAGTCGAAACGCTTTCACCCCGCTCAGCGGTAGCCGAACTCGTAGGCCAGCCGGCGTGTGTCGGGTGCAAAGACCTCTCCCGGTGCCCAGTCGAGCGGGCCGTCGAGGCTGGGATCCTTCATCGCCGCCAGCCGCTCGAAATCGAGGGCGGGGGCCTTCAGGAACCCGGCATTGGCCCCGTATTTGGCCTTTTCCGGCCCGACGCAGGCATAAGGGGAGTCTTCCGGGCGCAGCATCGCCTCGATCGCTTCGTCATCGTCGCGGATACCCAGCCACTGGGCAATCTGGGCCAGATAGACGCGCAGCTCCCGCAGCAGGTCCTCGCCCCGGATCCAGAGGAGCTGGCCGAGCGAAAGCTCGGACGCCAACGCCCGGATCATGGCATGGGTGCCTGACCATTTGAATTCGACATCCGGTGTCGCCGAGGCGCCCTTGCCGCGGAAGATCCGCTTGGCCTGGGCGTTTTCCCAATGGGTCATCTGCGATTTGCCGCGGGTGCGGGGATGGCGCAGGAGCTGCAGGTAATTGGCGTTGGGAAAGCTGCGCACGACATGGGACAGCACCGCCGGATGGATGACATTGGCGGGGCTCTTGTCGACGAGGATGCGGTCTCCCACCTGCTCCTGGATGTGGTCCATCATCTGGCGCGCGGTCCAGTCGCGCCGCGCTTCGATCCAGGCGATGGCCTCTTCGACCGTCTCGTCGGTCTGGGTGCCGTGATGCAGCTCTGCAATGACCCGTTTCAGCCCCTGCATCGGGTGGCCATCGCGGGTGGCGTCATTGTCCCAGGCCTCGCCGATGGTGTGGCCGATGAAGAGGTTCAACTCGGGCAACCCGTAGCAGTCGGGATGCTGGCCGATGACGGTGCTGACCACGGACGAGAAGGACCGCCCGGGGCAAAGGATGAAAAGCGGCTCGGGCATGGGTCTCAGACGCCCTGCCAGAGCATCAGCGCCGTGCCATCCGCCCCGCCGGTGGCCAGGGCCAGGCCCCCCGGCACGGGGGCTGCGGCGGCAACGGTGATCTCGCCCGGGGTGTCTTCCTCGAAGCTTTCGCCGTTATCGGTCGACTGCCAGACATGGCTGTGCGCCGCCTGAGCCTCATCGGCAAGGCTGGTGACGATCACCCGGACCTCTGCCCCATCGGCCAGGATCGCTGTGACCGCGGCCGTCTCTGGGTTATCGAAGCCCGGACCCTTCAGGGCGAAGGGCACCTTGAACCCGTCCGGACTGAACCGGGGCTGACCGGCCAGGATCTCCCATTCGCCGCTGTCGAGATCGAGGCAAAGCAGCTCCGGCGCCACGGGTTTTGCTGTCTCGTCCGCCTCCAGCACGGGGGGCGTGTAGGCGGTCCCGAGGAAGAGCTCGCCGCCTGCGAGCGCCATGGCCGTAATCCGCGGGTTCAGGCTGTAGCGTCCCGCGCCATCGGTGATGTGGAGCGCCCACGCGCCGTCGCTGCCTGCCGACCAGAGCTGGAAGCCCCGCACTGGATTGGCCGTGGCCGCATAAAGCGTCTCACCCTCGACCAGCAGGGCCGAGATCGCGGCATTGCCCGCATCCCCGAAGCCGGGGTCGCATATCACCGTCCAGCCGCCCTTGGCGGGATCGGCACTGGCCTCAAGGCGCGCACCGGCCTCTTCCCCCTCGGGCAGCAGATCGGGGGCCACAGCACTTGTGGCCACCACCAGCCGGTCACCCCAGACGGCCAGCGGTCCCCGCCAGGGGCCGTCAGGGGCCTTGCCGGGCGCTTTGAATGTCAACCCGTCCTCGGAGCGCAGCAGGCCCCCCTCAGAGCCCGCAACGCTTGCGTAAAGACAGGGGGCCTTGTCGCTCTTGCCCTGAAAGACGGCGAGGCTCGTGACCGGCCCGCCCGGGGCCTCGTGGACACTCTCTGCCGTACCGTTTGCAATCCGCAGGATCTGCCCGGGGGCGTCCTCTCCGGCGGGGACGGTGGCAACCAGAACCGCATCGCCAAAGGCGGCGATGGCCTGCGGGTGGCCGATGCCCTCGGGCAGGGGGCCAAGCGTCTGGAGCGAGACAGCCGGATCGGGCTGGGCTTGGGATCTTTGGGTCGATGCGCTCATCTTGGCAGGGGCCTTTCGTCTCTGGGGAGATGCGGGAAGGGGGGATCAGCGATAGCCGAATTCATGCGCCAGCCGGCGTGTTTTGGGCGTAAAGACCAGCTCGGGCGCCCAGTCGAGCGGGCCGTCGAGGCTGGGCTCGGACATCGAGGACAGACGCTCGCGGTCGAGCACCGGATTCTTGAGGAAGCCGCCATTGTTGCCGTGCTTGGCCTTCTTGGGGCCGATACAGGCGTAAGGGGAGCGTTCGGGATGCAGCATCGCCTCGATCGCTTCGGCGTCGTCGCGGATGCCCAGCCACTGGGCGATCTGGGGCAGGTAGAGTTCCAGATCGCCGAGGAGCGCCTCGCCCCGGATCCAGAGGAGCTGGCCAAGGGCAAGCTCGGCCGCCAGCGCCCGGATCATCGTGTGCGTCCCCGACCATTTGAATTCGACATCGACATCGATACCGGAGCCGCTCGCCCCCAGCCGGTTCTTGATCTTGTTGACCGTGTTCATCTGCGATTTGCCGCGGGTGCGCGGATGGCGCAGGAGTTGCAGGTAATTGGCCTCCGGATAGGCGCGCACGATCCGGCCGAGGACAACCGGGTTGTTGATATTGGCGGGGCTCTTGTCGACGAGGATCCGGTCGCCCACCTGCTCCTGGATATGGTCCATGACCTGGCGCGCGGTCCAGTCGCGCCGGGCGAGGATCCAGGCGGTCGCTTCCTCGACCGTCTCGTCGGTCTGTTCGCCATGGTGCAATTCGGCAATGACCCGCTTCAGGCCCTGCATCGGATAGCTGCCGGGGCGGGCATCATTGTCCCAGGCCTCGCCCAGCGTCGTCCCGCTGAAGAGCTTCAGCTCCGGCAGACCGTAACAGTCGGGGTGCTGGCCGATCATGGTGCTGACCACGGACGAGAAGGACCGCCCGGGGCAAAGGATGAAAAGCGGCTGGATCATAGGCGTGAAATCCCCTCCGAGAGCGGTGCTGTGACCGAAAGATATGCGCGTTGGCACGCCCGCCCCCTCGGGGCGAAGCGATAGACTGGGAAAGACAACGGATCTGTGACGATCACCGCATCTTTCTCCTGTCCGCCCCCGGTGTGGCGGGACTTTTGCATCATCTGCGTCAACCGTTCCCCTCCTCGGGCTGACGGTCCGGGCGCCTCAGGGCAGCCAGGACCAGAGTTCGACCTCGAAGAAGCGGACGATGATCCGCGTGAAAGCCTGCCAGACGGGCCGCTCCTCGGCGGCGATCTTGCCATGGCCGGTCATGTTGGCCGCAAGCTTGCCTTCCGGGTTCTCGACACGGACCAGGACGCGCATCACGCGGCCGAACTCGCGTTCCTCCGCCTTGGGCGCCAGGCGCTCGACTGTGCCGAAGACGCTGGTCTTGGTGTCGCTCCAGAGGCGCAGCTCCACCGGTGCGCCGATCGCCACTTCCTCGATCGAGGTCTCGGGCACCTCGATTTCGGCAATGATCGTGCGGTTGTCTTCCAGTTCGGCGAACAGCCCGCCCTCGGGCAGATAGACGCCAATGGGGACGACAGCCAGTGAGCTGACCACCTGACCGGAGGTGACAGCGCGGATATTGGTGTGCTCCAGCTGCAGCCGGGCGAAGGCCAGATCCTCCTCGTGGCGGGCGATCTCGGCTTGGGCTGCGGCAATCTCACTCGGCGAGGCCTCGGCCTCGACCAGATCGAGATTGGTCCGCGCCTCCTCAAGGGCCGCTTCGGCCAGGCGCAGATCGCTGGCGGCATTGTCGAGGGCGGTCTTGGTCGTGGTGCCGCTATCGAACAGCCGCTGCTGCAGATCCAGATCGGCGGTCTTGATCTCGACCTGAACCTGGGCGGTGGCGATCTTCTGTCGGGCCACCGCGATTTCCTCGGCGCTTGGCCCCTCGATCAGGGTGTCCAGCTCGGCCATCAGCCGGGCAAGATCGGCCTCGCGCACGGCAATGTCGCGCTGCTCGTCCCAATTGGACAGAATCGCCATGACCTCGCCGGACTCGACCCAGTCGCCTTCCTTGATGTTGATCTGGATGATCTCGCCATCGGTGCGGGCGCGGACCTCGGCCCGGTCAAGCGGCTGGACGATGAACTCGCCCCCCACCTCGAACGCATAAGGCAGATTGACAACATAAAGGAACGCGCCGATCAGGGCGAGCCAGATGCCCCGCCGGATCCATTTGTTGCGGGCGGGCTCGGCATGGGCGTTGATCTTGAGGACCCGATCCAGATCGTCGGCCGGACGGGGCGGCTTGGCCTGTCGCTCGCGCTTGGCGGGGCTGCGCTCTTTATAAGGAACGGGAACCTGCGGGGTCTGGCGGCGTTGCTCGGCCTCGCTCCGCTTCTCGGCATCACCACGCTTCTCGGCCCCGCCCCGCCGGCGGGCCTTGTTGCCCTGGCGTTTGGCCGGTGCCGGCAGCAGGGCCGTTGGGGCCTCGGGTTCTGTCTTTTCGGTGTCCGGTTCCCTCGGCGGGTCCTGTGGCACGTCCGCAGCCGCGGCCGGTTTGGCCGGGGCCGTGATCTCTGCCGGGTCGAGCGCTGCCCGCGGTTTTGGTGGCAGATCGGGGTCTGCGGGCTCCGGTGCCGGGGCTGCCTTCGGGCCGGCAAAAAGGCTGATCCCCTCGACCGGAGCGGCATCGGCATCCTCGAACAACTCGTGCTCCATCCCGGCGAAATCAGACGTGAAGCTGTCGGGCGAGACATCCTCTCCCTGGTATTCGGTCCCCTTGTATTCGGTCGATGTCACGGCATCTGCGGTGCCGGCGAGCGGCTGCGGATCGCTCTTTGCCCGTGTCTCGGGGCGTGCCGGCGGGGCCGGGTCTTCGTCCGTGTCGAAATCCTCGAGGCCCAGCTCATCCTCGAAACCGCCGAGGCCCAGCCCCTCGACATCATCCTCCTCGTCCCCGTCATCCCCCCAGAGAAGATCCTCCAGCGACAATTCGGGCGCGGCGGCAGGTTTTGCATCCGGGGCCAGAATATCGTCGAGGGACGCCCCCCCGGCTTCCGGGGCCGGATCGCTGAGCAGCGCATCCAGATCGCTCGTCCCGTCGTTGTCATCGTCCTCCGGGTCCTGGCCCGGCCCGGCGCCGCCGCCCTGCGGGGCCGTGTCCTTTGTCCTTGGCGAGGGCGACGCAGGTTCTGTCGTCTCGGCATCTGGGGCAAAGATGTTGAGGTACTCGGCGTCCTCTGCGTCCTCGGTGCGACGCTGGCGCGGGCCCCCTTCCGCGTGGACTATACTAAATCGTCTGGGCATCCTGTCCGTGCCTTCACTCAATGCCAACTGTTCCGGAACAGCGGCGGATTGCGGAGCGCTGCCCCCCCTTGCCCGCTTTCGGACGGCAGATGGGGGGCGGGAGACGGGGGCTGGCGCACCGTTGCGGTCTTGTGAAACGGATGCCCGATTTCCCCGCCGACGGGAACGGACGCTTACGAAGAAATGTGTCAACATTGCCAGTATCAGGCAAAAAATGACGACTCCGTTCCCCTGAAACTGCGCTTCGAGGGCAAGCGCGATGGCCGAGAACACGACATAGACGAGAATCGCTGTGAAGATGATCGCGCAGATTGCATAAAAAAGCAGCGCTGCGGCCTCCCTCCGGTCCAGGCCTTCCGGGATCGGGCGCCTCGTGATCAGCAGATATGTCAGCCGAAATGAGTTCTGCCTAAGATTTGGGCGCCCGAGTGCGGCCGACATCCATTTGCAGCCATCGGCCGGAAAGAGCGGATTGGCGGTGAACAGGAACGAGCCGAAACCGACCACGCCAAAGGCCAGACAGACATCCGCAAGGCCCGAGCCCGAGCGGCGCAGCATGTTCCACATGAAGATGCCGATGGCGAAAAGCGCCAGCTTGGTCAGCAGCGATGTCGCATAGCAGGACTTGCGGCTGCGCAGGTCCAGTCCCTTGATCGGCGAGCGGTCGACATAGAATTTCAAGAGGATGCCGAATTTCAGCTTCAGGCCGAATTCCCGCGTATCGGCACCGTAGTAACCCATTACAATTCCAAGAAAAACCTTGCTGAACAGGTTCGAGGTGACCATGCCGAGAAACATGCTCTGCCAGAAGGTGAACTGATCGAAGACCCGCTCGATATGGGCCATCAGCGCTTCCCAGTTGAAGGCGGCACCCGTCGCGGCGACGATGGCGGCCGGCCAGATCAGCCAGGTCAGGAACTGGACGGGGGCGAGGAAATCGGCCAGCGCCCGGAACACATGGACCGGGTCGAAGAAGGGATAGGTGTAGGGCATGCGCGGACGCCGCCCGTTCGGGTCGATCGGCGGGCGTGCAGCGCGCAGCGCCCGCCCGTTCTGTCCGTTGATCGTCCCAGATTGCATTGTGACAAATACCCCTTTTCCCGGCAAATATCTGCGCCCCCCTTAGACTACAGTCTTGTTCGAAATTGGGTAGGCGGTTAGCATCTGCAGCGTAGGGTCTGGCATAGGTGGGTATGCTACAATGGCTAAATCGGTATCTCCTTCAAAAAAACCGACAACCAGGCGAAAAAGTGAAGAGTCAGGCGATGCTGCAGTGCAAAAAACACGCACTCCGGTAACGAAGCGTTCGAGTCGTAGTCAGAAAGCAAATGCGTTGAAGGAAATGAGGGGAAATAACGTGTCAACAGAACAGATCGAGACCAATCTGACGGAGGCCAAGGGGCGAGCACGCAAGATCCGTGCGCGTCTGACCGAGGGCGATGGCGATCAGCGGGATCGCCGCGTGCAGTTGGCTGTCAAGATGCGCACAATGCTGACCCAGACGCCGGCCGGCGATGAAGGTCTCGTCGATGATACGCCGTTTACGAAAACCGGTGTCGCCCGTCTGATGGAGATGCTGAACAAGCGTGCTGCGGCCACGGAAGGTGCCGGCAACAAGGTCGCCGCCAATATGGTCGAGTTCCTGTCGCCCGATGAGGACGGCGAGGACACGGTCAGCGGCGCGAGCGTGAAGAAGCTGCAGATGCTGGCCAAGCGGACCGAGCGTCTGAAAGGCCGCGGGGGAGCGGGACGCAAGCGGGGGTAAGGCGCACACCCCGACAATTGGGCCGGGGGGTGACGGATGGCACAACAGAGCGGAAGGTTCTGGGTTATCCGTCGGATCGGGCCCGTAGAATTGTAGGTTAGGCCGATGACCCGTGACACGTATTCAGTAGGCGCATTTCGCGCCGATCTTTTTCATTGTTTCGTCTTGGCGCCTAACGGCCTCTCGACGGCGCGGATTGTTCGCGCTGCTGAGCGGGCAGGGGCGCTCGGGGTCTTTCAGATCGGTGGTCTGGGCGCGGACCTGGCTGCCGATCTTGCTGTCCTGGACGCGTCCGGCATTGCCCGGGCAGGCCTTTTGGCGAGAGCGTCTGAGGACCTGAAAGCGCTGGCCGGGGCAGAGGCGCCGGCCATTGCCTCCGTCATTGCGCCGCCCGAGGCTTTGATCGGGGCGGCTGCGGCCGTTACCAAGCTTCGCAAGCAGGGCGTCGCCGTCTGGTGCGAGGCGATCCGCTGGACGGCGGATCTGGAAAAGCTTGCCCAGAAAATCGACGGTTTCGTGCTGAAGGGCCATGAATGCGCAGGGCTTGTCAGCGAACAGACGACCTTCGTTCTGCTTCAGGAGTTTCGCCGCAAGACCGATCTGCCCCTGATTGCCCGCGGCGGCATCACGCCCGAGACCGCGGCCGCGGCCCATGTCGGCGGGGCGGCAGGTATCATGCTCGACGACCAGATCGTGCTGATGAAGGAGGCGGGGCTGACCGATACAGCCCTTCGCCGCCGGATTGCGGGCTTCTCAGGCTCCGAGACGCTGCAGGTCGAGCATCCCGATGGAGTGCTCTATCTTCGTGGCCTCGACAGCCCGGGCTCCAAACTGACCGAGAGCTTCGCCGCGGACCTCCGCGAGACGCCCGAGCGGATCGGAGAGATTGCGGAGAGCTTTGCCTGGGATACCGCCGGTGACCGCGCCGTGATGCCGGGGGGGCAGGGGCTGGCGCTGGCCGCGCCCATGGCCCGCCGTTTTGCCACCATCGGCAAGCTGGTGGGCGCCATTCGCAAAGCGGTCGAGACGCTGCCCAAAGCTGCCGCGGATCGCCGTGCCCTGGCCGAGGACAGCCCGCTGGCGAAGATCTTCGGCACCCGCTATCCGATCATGCAGGGCCCGATGACGCGGGTCTCGGATGTTGCCGATTTCTCGGCCCGCGTGGCCGAGGGCGGTGCGCTGCCCTTCTCGGCGCTCGCCCTTCTGCGCGGACCCCAGGTCGAAAAGCTGCTGGCAGAGACCCGCGACCAGTTGGGCGACAAGCCCTGGGGTGTCGGCATGCTGGGCTTTGCGCCGACCGAGATCCTGAAGCCGCAATTCGAGGCGGTCGACCGGATCCGGCCCAATTTCGCGATCATCGCCGGCGGACGGATCAACCAGATCCTCGAATTCGAGGACAAGGGGATCCCCGCCTTCACCCATGCCTCGACCGCGGGGCTGATCAAGCATTACCTCGACGAGGGTGTGCGCCGCTTCATCATCGAGGGGCGTGAATGCGGCGGCCATATCGGCCCCTTGTCGAGCTTCACGCTCTGGGGGTCGATCGTCGAGGCGCTGCGCGACCATCCCGTTATCGAGAAGAAGGGTAAATCGGTCCAGATCGTCTTTGCCGGCGGCATCCACGACCCGGTCTCGGCTGCAATGGCTGCCACCATCGGCGAGCCACTCGCTGCCAAAGGCGTTGCCATCGGCGTGCTGATGGGCACGGGCTACCTTTTCACGCGCGAGATCGTCGAGGCGGGGGCCATCGTCCCCGATTATCAGGAGGTCGCACTCGCCTGCGACGGCACGCAATCCCTCTGGGAAGGCCCCGGTTTTGCCAGCCGCTGTGCGGTGACGCCGATCACTTCCGAGTTCCGCGAAAAGAAACTGGCGATGGAAGCGTCCGGCGCCAGTGTCCCGGAAGTGCGTGAAGCGCTGGAAGACATCTCGCTCGGCCGGCTGCGGATGGCAACCAAAGGCGTGGCCCGGACAGGGCCCGAGAAAGAGCTGACCGAGATCGGGCCCGAACAGCGCCAACAGGAAGGCATGTACATGATCGGCCAGGTCGCGGCGCTGAACGATCAGGTCCGCACGATTGCCGAGTTTCATGACAGCGTCTCGGCGGGGTCGGTCGAATACCTGCAGGAATTCGCTGCACCCGAGGTGCCGGCCGTGGCCGCAGCACCTGAGCCCGCCGATATCGCCATTGTCGGCATGGCGACGCTTTTGCCGGGCTCCGACACGCTGGAGAGCTATTGGCGGCGGATCCTCACGGGTGAGAGTGCGATCCGCGCGATCCCCGAGGACCGCTGGTCGGAAGAGACCTATTTCGATGAGGATCGCCACACGCGGGACCGGGTCTATTCCCGTCGCGGCGGTTTCCTCGATGGTGTGGCCTTCAATCCGCTGGATTACGGTATTCCGCCGACCTCGCTCGCCTCCGTCGATCCGATGCAGCTTCTGTCGCTGGAGCTGGTCTCGGACCTTTTGAAGGATGTCGCCAATGGCGCGGCCGAGGGCCCGGACCGTGAGCGCGTCTCGGTGATGTTCGGCTTCTCGGGCGGCATGGGCGAGATGGGCGCGCAATATGCGACCCGCGCGGATCTGCCCCGCCTCCTGGGCGATGTGCCCCCGGAAATCCTTGACCGGTTGCCGGAGTGGACCGAGGACAGTTTCGCCGGCATCCTGCCCAATGTCGCGGCGGGTCGGGTCGCCAACCGCTTCGATTTCGGCGGCACCAATGCGATTGTCGATGCCGCCTGCGCCTCCTCGCTGACGGCCATCTACAATGCGGTGATGGAGCTTGAAAGCGGGCGCTCCGATATGGCCATCGCGGGCGGTTTCGACACGCTGCAATCGGCCTTCGGCTATCTCTGCTTTGCCAAGACCCAGGCGCTTTCACCGCGCGGTGTCTGCAACACGTTCGATGCCAGGGCCGACGGGATCGTCATCTCCGAAGGGCTGGCGGCGGTGGCGCTGAAGCGTCTGGCCGATGCCGAACGTGACGGCGACCGGATCTATGCGGTGATCAAGGGGGTGGGGGCCTCCTCCGACGGGCGGGCCAAGGGGCTGACAGCACCCTTGCCCGCCGGTCAGCGCCGCGCGGTCTGGCGCGCCTATGCACAAGCCGGTTACGACCCCTCGACGGTCGAGCTCTTCGAGGCGCACGGGACCGGCACCGTTGCCGGCGACCGGGCCGAGCTCGATACGGTGACAGAGGTTCTGAAGACCTCCGGGGCGCGGCCGAAATCGGCAGCCATCGGCTCGGTCAAGACGCTGATCGGGCACACCAAGGCCGCGGCCGGTGTCTCGGGCCTGATCAAGATCGCCCTTGGCCTCCATCACAAGGTTCTGCCACCCCATGCGCTGGTCGAGGACCCGAACCCGGTCTTCGAAGACGAGGACGTACCGCTCTATCTTTCGCAGACCCCGCGCCCCTGGGTGGCGCGCGCCGGTCAGCCGCGCCGGGCCGGGGTCAGTGCCTTCGGGTTCGGCGGCACCAATTTCCACGTGGCGCTTGAGGAATACGCCGATCCGCTGGCAGAGCCTGCTGCGGCCGATATCGGCATGGATCTGGTGCCCTTTGCCCTTGCCGCCGCTTCGCGCGGGGATCTCGCGGCGCGCCTGGGGAAACTCGCCAAGGCTAAGGCCACAACCGTCAAGGCGCTGGCCGAGAAGGCCCTCGCCACCCGGGAACCGGACGCCCCTGTGCGCCTCGGCTTTGTCGCGGCAACCCTGGCGGAGGCGGAAGAGAAGATCACCGCGGCCCTCGCCTTCCTCGAAGGGGGCGTGGCCCTGCCCAAGGGTGTGCATTTCACCGAGGCCCCGGCACTTCAGGGGGATGCCAAGCTTGCCTTCGTCTTCTCCGGTCAGGGCTCTCAATACCCGGATATGCTTCGCCAGACGGCCCTGATGGCGCCTGAGATGATGAACCGGCTCGACCGGGCCGAGGCGGTGCTGGCCGGGACGCCCACCTTCCAGGCGGCGGACAAGAAGCTCTCCCAGTTCATCTACCCGGGCGATGCCTTCACCAAGGATGCCCGCAAGGCGCAGATGACAGCCCTTACCCATACCTCCGTCGCCCAGCCCGCGCTTGGTGTGATCGGGGCGGGGCTCCATGCGCTTCTGGCCCGCCTTGGCGTGACGCCGGATATGGTCGCGGGCCACAGCTACGGGGAATTCGTGGCGCTGCATGCGGCCGGGGCCCTCACTTATGAAGAGATGATCGCGCTGTCCGAGGCCCGCGGCCGGGCGATGGTCGAGAACGGCGATCCTGAAAAGCCGGGCGCCATGGCGGCCGTTGTTGCCGACAAGGCTGCAACCGAAGCTGCAATTGCAGGGCTTGAGGGCGTAACGGTTGCCAATCTCAACAGCCCGACCCAGACGGTGATCGCTGGCGCCGAGGCGGCGATCGAAGCGGCGATGGCGGCCGTCGAAAAAGCCGGTCTGGACGTGCGCCGCGTGCCTGTTTCGCAGGCTTTCCACTCACCGCTGATGGACGCAGCCCGCGGGGCGTTTGACACCGCACTTGCTGCGGCCGATTGGCAGGCGCCCGCGCTGCCCGTCTATTCGAACACGCTCGCCCGTGCCCATGATGGCGATGTCGCCACCCTGCGTGAGACGATGAGTGCCCATCTCGTCAGCCCGGTCGATTTCGTCACCATGGCCCGGGCGATGGCGGATAACGGTGCGAAGGTCTTTGTCGAGATCGGCCCGAAATCGGTTCTTGCCAACCGCCTGTCCGAAATCCTCGGTCCGGAGGCCGCGACCTTTATCGCGCTCGACCGCTCGGGTGGCGATGCGGGATCGGTGCTGGACGGGCTGGTGCAGCTTTTCGTCGCCGGCGCGCCGGTCGATCTGGCCGGTCTCGTGAGTGGTCTGGCGGCACCAGAGCCGCGCCCAATACCGACACAATCGAAACATCATTGGATCCTGAATGGCGCATACATTCGCCCCGCCGATCAGCCGAAACGGACCGTGATGCCACCCGAGACACATGTTCTTACCACCGCGGCCGAGACCAGCCGCCCCGCCGGACCGGTACCCGCCGGTCCCACCTCCGCCCCTGTACAGACCAGCGTGCAGGTCAATTCACCCTCAGCAACAGAAGCCCTGGAGTTCATGGATATCTCACCCCAAACCCTGCGGCAGATGAACGGCGCGATGGACCGCACCAGCACTCTGTCCGAATTTCATCACATGATGAGTGAATTCCTGCGTGTGCAGGAGAATGTCATGCTGGCCTATCTGGGTCAGGAGGTCGAGGCGCCGCAGCGCATCGCGGCCCCCGCCACCCAGGTGGCCCTGCCAATGGCTGCGCCCGCGGCGCCGGCCTTCGCCAGTGCTCCGGCGCCCGCGCCGGCCATGGCGCCAATGCCGGCTCCGGCCCCCGCGCCAGAGCCCGTGATGGCCGCAGCCCCGGCTCCGGCCCCAGTAGTAGCCGAGCCTGCTCCGGCACCCGCGCCGGCCCCTGCCGCACCCGCACCTGTCGCCGCCGCCCCGGCCGCCGCACCAGCGCTTGGCGGGGACGATCTGCTGGCGGCCTTCACCACGCTTGTCTCGGAAAAGACCGGCTACCCGGAAGATGCGCTCGATGCCGATCAGGATCTCGAAGCGGATCTCGGGGTCGATTCGATCAAGCGCATGGAGATCCTCGGCGCCCTGCAGAAGATGCTGCCCGAAGCGGCGGCCGAAGCGATGCGCGCCGAGATGGACACCATTGCTGAGCTGTCGACCATCCGCGAGATCGCCGAGTTCATTGCGGCGCATACGGATGCCGGCGCAGCGCCCAGACCAGCAGCCGAGGCTGCGGGAGAAGCGCGCCCTTTTGATTTGACCGGGGAAGCGAATGACCGTTCCGCTGCGGTGCTTCCCCGGTTTATCCAGCGTCCCTTCCTTGAGCCCGCGGATCATGTGCCCGCGGATCTCGCCCCGGGCACCCGGGTGGTTGTGACCGAAACAGCGGATGGCTTCCATGAGGCAGCACTCGCTGCCCTGGGCGAG
>JAAUYI010037841.1_pt1 | contig 24237 bp, 22 predicted proteins | sample 7278041 | NCBI WGS metagenome assembly JAAUYI01 (sample SAMN14350216, study PRJNA611818) | marine sediment metagenome | isolation source: surface marine sediment (0.6m) | place: French Polynesia: Moorea | collected 2018-08
GCGTAGCGTAACCCAACATTTTCGTATTTGTAGCAAATGAGTAAAATGCAATTGCAATCTTTGATTTTGATATTTTCCCTAAAATGAGAGTTATATCGAGGTTTGAAGCATGATTTTTTGGTAGTGAATTAGGTGTTTTATTGTTTAAATTATCTCTGTTTTTATCATGTTGTATGTTGGGTTCCACTTCGTTTCACCCAACCTACGGGGGATTGCTGGTTGTATTCTTGGTACAGGGTAGCTTCTTTGCAGGAAATACCCGAAGGAAGGCACTCTAGGCGCAGAGAACAAGAGTTAAAGATACCTGATACCAATTCAAATAATGTTTGCGACACATATATTCTTCGTAAGGGCACGGCATCCACAATATTTTGGTGTATACAATTATCTTGCTGATGCCGTGCCCCTACCCATTTGTCGCATTCTTTTTCAGCAACGCCTTTTTCTGCTTCCCTCTTTCCTTCAAGAAATACGCAATTTCTGCTGTTGAATACGTTCAGGGCTACCGGTGGGAATGGAAGCAATTAATTTCTGGGTATATTCTTGTTTGGGTTGGCGGTAAATTTCCTCAGCTACCCCTTGTTCGACGATTTCACCACGATTCATTACCAAAATGCGATCGCTCATAAATTTAACTACGCTTAAATCGTGGGATATAAAGATATATGTTAACCCAAATTCTGCTTGTAATTCCTTCAGCAAGTTCAATACCTGTGCCTGTACGGACACATCCAAGGCAGAAACCGACTCATCACAAATAATAAACTTAGGATTCAAAGCCAAGGCACGGGCAATACAAACCCTCTGACGCTGTCCTCCAGAAAATTGGTGGGGATAGCGACTCATGGCATCCGCACTTAAACCCACCCGCTCTAAGAGATAAGCAGCTCTTTCTTGCTGCTCTTTTTTGGTTTTGCCAATGGAGTGAATTAATAACGGCTCCATGACTATATCACCCACCTTCAAGCGTGGGTTCAGGGCACTAAAGGGGTTTTGGAAGACTATCTGCATTTCTCGCCGCAGTTTTTGCAAGGGTTCTCCCGTTAACGGGGTAATATCTCGCCCTTCAAAAATAATTTGTCCTCCCATAGGCTCAATTAACCGTAGCAAGGTTCTACCAGTGGTGGTTTTGCCACAACCAGATTCGCCCACTAACCCCAAGGTTTCCCCCTGTTTCACATCAAAGGAAACACCGTTGACAGCCATGTGATAGCGTTTTGTCTCCCCAAACATCCCCCGCACAGGAAAACCTACTTTCAAGTTTCTTACCTGTAATAAAGCCGGTTGTTCCTCCAGATATGCCAATCGCTGCTTCACCTCTTCGGGAGTCACTTGAACTGGTGATTCTGGTGATTTTGCCTCAATTACCGCTTCCCCTGTTGCCGACACCTCCACATCCATGTAATCAGAAACGGTGAGTAATTTTTTGGGGAAACTATCCAGGGTGGGACGACAAGCAACTAAACCTTTAGTATACGGGTGTTGGGGATTGTTAAAAATTTGCCTAGATTCCCCATATTCAACTATTTTCCCCTTGTACATTACCGCCACATTATCAGCCACCTCAGCAATTAATCCCAAGTCATGGGTGATAAAAATCATTCCCATGTCCCGCCGCTGTTGCAAATCCCGCATTAAATCAATAATTGTTGCTTGTACGGTTACATCCAAAGCGGTGGTGGGTTCGTCAGCAATCAGGAGTAAGGGATTACAGGAAATTGCCATAGCAATCATCACCCGTTGTAATTGCCCTCCAGAAAGTTCGTGGGGATATCTCTCTAGGATGGCAGCTTTGTGGGCGTTGACTAACCTTGCCAAATGTCCCTTATCCTGGGGAGAAACACCAGTATCAATGTATTGTTGTTCTATGATTTCATCACTGGGAAGTAATTTTACCTCCTGCAAACCAGCGATCGCTTGCTGTTTGGCTTCCCCCGCAGTAATATTTTGATGGCGCAATATGGCTTCAGTTAACTGAAAACCAATGGTATATACCGGATTCAAGGAAGTCATCGGCTCCTGAAAAATCATGGCGATATCGCCACCCCTGTATAACTGCATTTCTTCAGGGGGTAATTTCAGCAAATCCATTGGTTCGCCACTTTCCTGGGGACAAAACAAAATTTCACCACCAGTAATCTTTCCCGGAGTCTGTACTAGTCTCATCACTGCTAGGGATGTAACTGATTTACCACTCCCCGACTCCCCGACTATACCTAGTGTTTCACCGCGACGGAGTTGAAAGGAAATACCGTTTACAGCTTTGACAGTATTGCCATCGCCAGAAAACTCTACTTGTAGATTACGCACATCCAGAACAGTTTCTCTCATAGTCAGTCGGGTATGAATAGTGACTTCAAATTAACAGGATTTTAACGCAGTATAATCTTTTTACACCGATTAGTAACTTTTTATGCTATTGACATCTGAATATTTTTGATTCTGACATTGCAACTACGAAAATTTGTACTCAAAGTTACAAATGAATACAACAATTTTGCTTGGATACCCAAAATAGTATCCAAACTAGTACCACTGCCTTGGAAGTCAAGAGGAATTTAGAATTTAGAATGAAGAATTTAGAATTCCCCCGTTGCCGCAGTCGCCCTGTAAGGGTTAGGGGGTTGACACCTTATATTTAAGGTTTGAGTTGCTCCATTCCTTCCCAGTAAGCATTCGCTTCTATCTCATAAGAGTCACAAAGCTCATATGCCCAACTGTTTCGGGAATGAACGGGTTGCACAAAAGGAATATCGTCCATATCTGGTTCATCCGTGGGTACAGCTGGCGCTGGCGGAGGTTGAACATTTGGAGTTGTGGGCATGGGTTGATTCCAATCTGGTTGGGGTGCTGCTCCCGCATTACTTGTCATTGGGGTAGGAATGGGAAGAGGTGAGTCATAGCTCGGATTAGCACTAGTAGGGGGAGTACTCCTTGCTGGTGGAACTGATGGAGTAGTTGCCACCGGGGATGGAATAGCATTACTCACACCCGTTCCTAAAGGATAGATTCTTTGTACTCTTAACTCTGCCCTTTTTTCCTTAAACCCTTCTCGACGCTCGATGGTATGCATTCCCAAGCGTCCTTCTAATATTACCCGATCGCCTTGATGATAATTTTCTTGAAGTTCTCTTGCTAATCTACCCCAACCAACCACCTTTAAATTGGCTGGAGGATCGTTTTCCCGTATTCCTGGGAATTGCACCAACATTTCAGCTACTTCTAAGTTATCTGAGGTATAGCGTAGTTGTGGTTCTTGAATTATATCTGCCATCAAAATACAACTATTCATCGAAATTCTCCAGTTATCAATTATTAGTTATCGGTTAACAGTTAACCGTTATTACCTTCTCTTCTGAACTAATGCCCGTTTATACAATAAGACCGACACAAATAGTACAAATGTTTATATTTATTATATTTATATGTTTAAGGATATTTTTGCACTACACTTGCTATTTAACCTGAGTTCGGTGTTAGGAGTTAAAATTAACGTGAGAAATATACGTAACCTCAGTTCTGGTAATCCCGGTTTATTTAACCTTGAATAACTCAAACGAGGCAAACACGTTGACATATCCCAGAATCAAGCAACGGTGTAATGAGGGTTCCAGCTTATCCCCAACTCAGGTTATTTATCATCCTGTCCTCAACTTTCTATTTTATGATGAAAGTCAAGCGCATTTGCTAAAGGACACTAGGAATTGTCCTCGAAATACGCTTGACAGCGATAAAAGTCTAATTCTGCAAGAAACAGTACAATTGTACCACGAAAGGCGCACAAATATTACATATCAACGACCAGAAAATCCCAAATCCCCAATCTAAAATTGCATTACTTGTTCTACACTCTTAATCATTCCTAATCTAACGGCAAATAACTCGTGGCGCAGGTTGTTCTAGAAAACGTTTACAAAAGTTTCCCACCCCGTAAAGGTGACAGTGTTGTTTCAGCAGCACCAAACCCAGATATGAGGGAAAACCAGAAAATTAACGTCTTACGGCGCATTAACCTGACTGTGGCGGATGGTGAATTTATGGTGCTGGTGGGACCTTCTGGCTGTGGTAAAAGCACTCTGCTGCGATTAATTGCAGGATTGGAGTCCATGACTGGTGGTAATATTTGGGTAGGCGATCGCTTGGTGAATGGACTCCCTCCCAAGGAAAGGGACATTGCGATGGTGTTTCAGAATTACGCCCTGTATCCCCATATGTCAGTATATGACAACATTGCTTTTGGATTGCGTCGCCGTTCTTTAGGGGGAACAGATGCAGACATATTTTCCCATGTGGCGGCAGATTTATTGGTGGGAGTGACAAAAAAGTTACCTAAAGGGCTACGTTATATTTCGGATAAGGAAAAGGGTGTAGATGAGAGGGTACGTTGGGTGGCTCAGTTGTTGCAAATCGATCGCCTGTTGAATCGTTTACCCAAACAATTGTCTGGGGGACAAAGACAAAGGGTAGCATTAGGTAGGGCGATCGCTCGTAATCCCCAAGTGTTTTTAATGGACGAACCCCTGTCTAACCTAGATGCCAAGCTGCGTACAGAAACCCGCGCCCAAATAGTCAAGTTACAACGCCAGTTAGGTACAACCACCATATATGTGACCCACGACCAAACCGAAGCTATGACCATGGGCGATCGCATTGCTATTCTAGATCGTGGTCAATTGCAGCAGGTAGCACCCCCATTGGAACTATACAACCGCCCCGCCAATCGTTTTGTGGCAGAGTTTATTGGTTCACCACCAATGAATTTTATACCAGTAGAGTTTCATGCACCCTTGTTAATTACCAATGGTGATTTCCGCCTGACTCTACCAGAATATTGGGGTAGTGTACTGCAAAAATATGATGGGCAGACAATTCTGTTGGGTATTCGTCCAGAACATTTAATATTAAGCGTACCTGCCAATAAAAATTTACCCCTACAAGTAGAATTGGTGGAAAACTTAGGTAACGATACTTATCTTGCGGCCAAACTCACAGATGTTAACTTCCAGAAAACAGCCCTTAACCATACCGTGCAAGTTAGGGTTCCACCTGATAAGTTAGTACGTTTAGGGGAACAACTATGGTTTTCATTAACTCCAGAAAAAATCCACTTTTTCGATCCAGAAACAGAGTTAGCAATCTTCCCCAAAACCTCCCCATCTTTGCCATTTGAGAAATAGGGGATTATACGCTTCGCGTCAGTCATTCAATTTTAGATTTTAGATTTTAGATTTTGGATTGATCCCATGCCTGAAGTCAGGGGCTTGAAATAATGACAGAATCATGTGTCTTTCTCCACGGATAAATCCGGGGGCTTGTATCCAGCTTATTTTCTGGTCAAAATTAAAAAGTCAAAAGTCAAAATTGAATATCCATCCAAAAATATGGTACTAATGAACTATATAATAGGATGTCTTAGGTATTTGCGATACGCACAGCGTCAAGCCTCCAGCTTATCGCTTATGTCTGATGAGAATTAAAAGCACTTATTGTGTGTACCATCAGGGTTTTGCAACTGCAAGAGTGCCAAATCAGATTTTCGAGACTATTCGCCCAACTACAAGGATAATAACACTCAATTCACACCCAATGTGAGTTATGAGGAGAAATAAATGCAGCCAAAACCTTTTTTAAAATGGGTTGGGGGGAAAACCCAGTTACTTAGACAGATGAGCCATTTTTTTCCGTCTGAATTGAAACATGACACCATCAAAACATATATTGAACCTTTTGTTGGTGGTGGCGCTGTTTTTTTATACCTAGCAAATACTTATAATATTGAGAATTTTATTATATCTGATATCAATCCAGAATTGGTAATCGCCTATAAAACTATTCAACGGGATGTAGAGGATCTAATCCTACGTTTGGAACAAATAGAAAATAAGTATTTATCCCTTCAGTCAACAGAAAGAGAGAAATATTTTTATCAAGTACGCTGGCAATTTAATTGGTTAAGAAATCAAATAGATTTACAAAATTATAACTTGGAATGGATAGAAAGAACTGCTCAAATGATTTTTCTGAATCGTACCTGCTTTAATGGATTATTTCGAGTTAATTCAACAGGTGATTTCAATGTACCAATAGGTAGATATAGTAGACCAAAGATATGTAATGCAGAGAATCTCAGGTCTGTTGCCCAAGTTTTGCAGAAGACTCATGTTTATCAAGGAGATTTTAGTACTTGCACAAAATTTATAAATAATAATACTTTTGTGTATCTCGATCCGCCATATAAACCAATCAGTAAAACATCTAATTTTACGTCTTATTCACAACATATATTTGACGATCGCGAACAATTGAGGCTGAGGGACTTCTTCAAATTACTTGATACTAAAGATGTCAAATTACTTTTAAGTAATTCAGATATCACAAATCAAGATAGCAAAGACAATTTCTTTGAAAATGCATACTCTGATTATCGCATTGAAAGGGTAAAAGCGAATCGAAATATCAATAGTGATACATCTAAACGCAAGTCAATCAATGAAATCTTGATTATGAATTATTAGAGGGTTTTGGGAAAGCTGATTATATTATAAGAATCCGATTTGATTTTTGTTGGCGTAGCCTGCGCTTGCGCTTAAAACACGTAGGGTGTGTTATCGACGAGAGTACGGCACCATGCTGCAAGGGTTTTGGTGCGTGACGTTATAAGTCTTATTGCTACGTTCAAATATTTTCGCGCACCTCACGCAACGGCAATAATGCGGGAAGAGAATCTACACCGCATTTTGCCTCCCCTACAGAAAAAATATACCAGTTGCGTAAGTCCTAATTATTTTGTGCTGCGTTCTTTGTCCAAAGTCCAAATATATGGAGGCTTGGTATGCTTGGGTAAACAATTCCTAAATATTACGCTACTCCATATCCTGTGTATGGGCGTTTATAAGGTGGCTGTAAACCCAGTACAATATCTTCTTTAAGTATTCCCATCTCTAAAAGTTCCTGTGCTAAATCTACATCTGTCATGTTCTGCTGAATCCAGATTTTGCCATTTTTAATATCAAAATGCATGATGCTATGATATACACGACTTAAACCATTCCAACCTACACGCATTAATTGATAATGGTCGTGTATTGTATCAAATATTAATTCACTTTCAATCTCTTCACACTTAGGTTTATAATTACCGTGCTTCGTTAAAATAGTTTGAATACATTGGCGATATTGCTCTAGTTTGTCCATCGCACAATCACCTCCACAATTGGGTCGTATATTATTAGTTTTAATTGATGTCGTCGTACTGCAATTTGAGCTAATCGAGTCTGAAAAAATGTTTCATAAGCATCAACTGGAACTGCTAAATATAACTTACGTTCTGGTTCATTCTCTGCAAGTGCAATTTGATAATTTAGAAATTATCCCAAGGCGGTATGGAAATCACTAACAGCAGAGTTACCCCTCTTATGTCACTCTGGGAAGAAAAAAATAAATGTAGGTTGGGTTGAACGGAGTGAAACCCAACAATTTGTAGATTAGAGATGATTGAACCAATTAGTGTATGTTTTCGTCCCCTTTCGGGGAAAAGGTGGTCTATGACAAGGAAACTATCATGACGAAAACAGTCGATCTATCTTGGGTTTCCGTCCCCTTTCGGGGAAAAAGTGGTCTATGACTCAGTACCTGAATCACATGGATTAGTAGTATCGGAAGTTTCCGTCCCCTTTCGGGGAAAAGGTAGTCTATGACCTATTTATCTGACAATATATCTGGTAGTAGAATCCCGTTTCCGTCCCCTTGCGGGGAAAAGGTAGTCTATGACAAGCAGACCTAAGTGAAGCCAACCTAAGTGAAGCCTGTTTCCGTCCCCTTGCGGGGAAAAGGTAGTGTATGACCCTACCCATTGTCAACTATTGCTATATTTACTTTTCAAGGTGCGATCGCGCCAGGTTACGGAAGTAGTGATGTAATTTACTGAACGGAGAGGGAGGGATTCGAACCCTCGTATACGTTGCCGCATAACAGCATTTCCAGTGCTGCGCCTTCAACCACTCGGCCACCTCTCCAGGTGCCACGATGTTCAATCATACAGTGAAATACCATAAAATGCAATCATTAAAGAATATTTCTCAGATTTACCATTAAAAATGTCCCAAACTTACAAAATTCAAGTTCACGATCGCACTCACAATATCAACCACAGTTTACAAGTTCCTGATGACCGCTACATCCTCCACAGTGCAGAACAACAGGGCATAGAGTTACCATTTTCTTGCCGTAACGGTGCTTGTACTACCTGTGCTGTCAGGGTGCTGGAGGGGGATATTTATCAACCGGAGGCGGTAGGATTATCTCCAGAATTACAGAAAAAGGGCTATGCTCTGTTGTGTGTGAGTTATGCGCGATCGGATTTAGAGGTGGAGACACAGGATGAGGATGAAGTGTATGAACTCCAGTTTGGACGGTTTTTTGCCAGGGGTAAGGTGAAGGCTGGTTTGCCACTGGGTGAAGAGGAGTGAAGGAGGGAAGGAGTGTAGACACGAAGTGGCTTCTCGAAGAGTAGGAGTGAAGGAGTGAAGGGTTTAGATCCCCTACTTCTATGATAGGAATCGCTACTATGTGCGGATATTGATTCAGAAGTCGGGGATCTTTTTCCCTAGCCTGATGAATTAATGTGGTGAAGAAGAGGGAAGTAGTGAAAGAGTAGGGGCGGGGTTTCCCCGCCCGGAGGGAAGGCAAAATTTTGAATTTGAAATTTACGGGTTGAAACTCCCCTGCAAAATTATCCATGTCTGAGAAGAAAATTTTTCACTTTGACCGAAAAATAAACTGGATACAAGCCCCCGGATTTATCCGTGGAGAAAAACAACCTTACTTTCATTGTTTCAAGCCTCCGGGCTTTAGACGTGGGTTCAATCCAAAATTGATTGAACACTTACTGTTAACTGTATTAATCGCCTTCTTACTGGGGGGTTGTCAATTTGGTCAGAAACCAAAACAAGCCATCCAGGTACGGGTAAATGTGAGTAGGGTAGTAAGCGGACAAACCCTGGAAGTATTGGGGATGGGAAATCAACCTACCTTGATTTCCCAAGTACAGCTAATTGGTGTGGAAGCACCAGATTTACGCCAGCGTCCTTGGGGAATTAGGGCAAAAAAAAGATTGCAAGAATTAATTGGCAAGGAACAACCCGTAACCTTAGAATTTGATATTGCCGCCCAAGACAAAATTGGTAGAACCCTTGCTTATGTTTGGAAAGATGGGAAACTGTTAAATGAGCAGCTAGTTAAAGAAGGGTATGTATTATATGTAGCGCGATCGCCAAATATAAAATATAATCCCCGTTTGGAACGCGCCCAACAATGGGCTAGGTTAATGGGCGAACAAATTTGGAACCCAGAAAAACCCATGCGTCTCACTCCCTATCAATTTCGTCGTCAATATCGCTGATGATCAAGTAATAAGTAATAAGTAATAAGTAATAAGGAATTTAACTGGTTTCTAGGCTCTGCCTGGAAACCAATTAGGGGAGGCTCTGCCTCCAGACTTAACAGGAGGCAGAGCCTCCCCAAAATACGTCTACAAGGTAGAACCTTGTAACGAGAGTACCTTGTAACGAGAGTAAGGGGACAAGGGAGACAAGGGGAAATCCCAAATCTAAAATCTAAAATCTAAAATCCAAAATTGAATGACCAATTTACAAATATTTCTCGATATTGCGACGGAAGCGGCTCTTGCTGCTGGGGCAGTTTTACAAGGTTATTTGGGTAAGGTAGAAGACGCAATTACCGAAAAAGGAAGACCTGGAGATTTAGTTACTGTGGCAGATAAAGCATCTGAAGCAGTAGTGTTAGATTGTTTACATCGTCATTTTCCTGACCACGCTATTCTAGCAGAAGAGTCTGGCAAGTTAGGGAACCAGCAAAATGAGTATTTGTGGGCAATTGACCCCCTGGATGGCACCACTAATTTCGCCCATCAATATCCTTGTTTTTCCGTCTCCATCGGTTTATTAATTAATGGCGTTCCCCAAGTGGGTGTCATTTATGACCCTTGCCAAAAGGAACTTTTTCGGGCGGCTGCTGGCTTAGGAGCTACCCTGAATCGTCGCCCCATCAAAGTGTCAAAAACTACGGAACTCGGTAAATCTCTACTGGTGACAGGATTCGCTTACGATCGCCGGGAAACAACGGATAATAACTATGCAGAATTTTGTCACTTGACCCACCTTACCCAAGGAGTCAGGCGTAGCGGTTCTGCATCCATTGATTTAGCCCATGTAGCCAGTGGGCGTGTTGATGGCTACTGGGAAAGGGGTCTATCTCCGTGGGATATTGCTGCTGGTGTGATTTTAGTCCAAGAAGCTGGTGGCAAGGTTACTGCCTATGATAGAAGTCCTTTAGACCTATCTTCAGGGAGAATTTTAGCTACAAATGGTTTAATTGATAACAGTTTGAGCCAAGAATTGCAGCAAGTGCCACCCATGAGTGCGTGGGGAGAGAGGTCGTGTTAAATTTATAGCTATTTATCAGAAGCGAAGTAAACTAGAAATTATTTTACGGCTTAATTTAATACATAACCGTTCTATGTTGTCCTTCCAATTAGATCGTGGTCTGTTTAAATATGACTTCATTGATTACCATGCCATTTTGTGTATTCCCGTAGACGCTAATCTCAGGGATATCCGCAAGCGGTATTTGAAAATAGTTCGTCGCTTACACCCCGATAGTTTGCGGCAGGTGAGCGATGATGATCAAAAACTGGCTAACCAATTGTTATCTAAACTGGTGAATCCAGCCTATGAAAAACTTTCAGTAGAACAGGATTATACTGAGTATTTACTGATTTTGTCACAAATAGGAAAGCGTTTGCAGACAGAGTCCGCTTCAGTGGAAATCACTAGCGAGGGGGCAAGGAAATTAGTAGCTGCTCCCAATGTGGAACAACTATACAAAACAGTGATCGCTCAAATTGCCACTAAACAGTATGATTCCTTACCAGATGCGATCAGTAAAATTGCTCTACTGAGTGAATTGAATTTAGTTTACTTAATGCGGACAGGAGGTAAAAATTTAGCAAAGCAGTCATCACCACCAGCACCGCCAGCACCGCCACCACCAGCACCACCACCAAGCCAAGGAAAAGCTGCTCCACCTCCTCCAACTCCTAGTACTGCTCCACCCGGAAAAACTGCTTCACCTCCCAAAGCAGGGGCATCTAATGAAGAATCTCGGGCAGTTCAGTACATTCGCCGCGCTCAAGACTTAATCGCAAAAAATCAACTGGCACCCGCTAGGGTAGAATTACAAGATGCACTTAAACTAGAACCAAATAATAGTAATTGTCATAGCTTGATTGGAGTGGTGTATTTAAGGCAAAATCAAACCACAATGGCAAAAGTGCATTTTGACCGCGCCCTACAATTAGACCCCAATGATGAACAAGCGTCTGCGGGTAAACGTCGAATTGAACAGATGTTAGGCAAATCTAGTTCTGGCAAGCCAAAAGCAAGTTCAGCTGGAGCTAAATCAGCAAATAAATCTGAAGGGGGCGGTTTGTTTGGTGGTTTGTTTGGTGGAAAGAAAAAATAATGGTGTATCAACCACCGGCGGGAGCTAGGGATTTATTACCCTTAGATGTAGCTCAAAAACGCTGGATTGAAGATAAATTACAACAAGTGTTTCACCGTTGGGGATATCACAGGATTATTACCTCAACCCTAGAACGTATGGATACCCTGATGGCAGGGGGTGCAATTCATAGTTCCACGGTGATTCAACTACAAAATGTCGATCATGAAGAATTGGGGTTGCGTCCGGAATTAACAGCCTCCATCGCCCGTACCGCAGTTACGCGCATGGCTGGCACTTCCTATCCCCAACGCCTTTATTACAATGGCAATGTTTTTCAACGTCCCCCAGATTTGCAGCATAATCAACCCCAGGAATTTTTCCAAGCCGGGGTAGAATTGCTCGGCGGTGGTGGATTGGTGGCTGATGGGGAAGTGCTGATGATTGTTGCAGATTGCTTACAAGCACTGGCTATTGAACCCTGGTATTTAATTTTAGGAGAAGCGGGAATTACCAGATCATTACTGCAAGCCTTCCCAGAGCAGTTGCGCCATCAAGTACGCCATGCCATCGCCCACCTTGACCGTATTACCATAGATAAATTACCTTTAAGTGAAGAATTGCGATCGCGTGCCATCATGATGTTGGATTTGCGCGGTAATCCTGCTGAGGTATTACAAAAGGTCAGTAGCCTGGGTTTAGAAGCACCACAACAGGCGGCAGTAAATAACCTCAAGGCATTAGTAGATTTACTAGCATCCCAGGGCAATTTCCCCTTAATCCTTGACCTCAGCCTGATCCAAACCATTGATTACTACACTGGTATTGTTTTTGAAGTAGTCAGTGATACGGAGACAGGAGCAACAGTTTTAGGTAGGGGTGGCAGATACGATCAGCTATTAGGGCTGTATCATCCTCAAGGAGAAAATATACCTGGTATTGGTTTCGCCTTTTCCATTGAAGATTTATACCAATCACTCTCCCAACATCAGCAATTACCGCAAACCACACCCACGAGCAACTGGTTAGTAGTACCAGAAACACCAGATGCTTATGCCTCAGCCTTTGCTTATGCCCAAAAACTGAGAGATCCCAGCCACTTAGTACGGGTAGAAATAGATTTGGGGGGAAGGAGTACCGAGGAAATTAAGCAATATGCCAGCGATCGCGGTATTATACAAATTGCCTGGATTACAGCAAACGGTTCCCCGGTGATTGAATCGGTAAGGAGTTCCACAGGAGCAGCCCCACAAGGGGGAAGTAATAAGTAATAAGTAATAAGTAATAAAGAAAATCCCCTCCCTATGAATGAAAGAAACAAGCCAAATCTTCTTCCTTCCTGCCTCCTGCCTCCTGCCTTGTTTCTTGAAAGAACAAAATTAGAGTGTTTCAGGAATAAAGCAAGCACAAAATTACCAAAAACATGGGCGTGAGGGTGAAAGTCCCTGAGAAAGAGCAACACAGTTGCGTGTTTCGTACTTTAGACAGGGGATGAAACGCGAACAGCGGACTTTAGTCCGCAGTCTCCAGATAATCTTAACATTATCATGTGCCAAATAATGAGACAATAAATAATATAAGGAGGTGATAAATTTGTACGGTTGCCAACAAGTTTTAATTCATCCAAATCAAGATTTAAAAGCGATTTTAGAATTTATTTGTTCCGAGTCAAATAAGTTATCAAATTGCGCTCTCTACTATGCTCGCCAAATCTGGTTCAAAACAAAACGCTATATCACCAAATTTGAGCTAGATCGCCAAATGAAATCAAATCGCCACTTTCAAACACTCTATTCTCAAGCCGCACAACAGTTGTGTCGTTCTGTCTATGAATCCTTTGTATCTTTCAAGCAGCTTAATGCTTTGTATAAACGTGGTGAGTTAGTAGATAAACCTAGCCCACCAAAGTACAGAAAGCATGGTTTAACGAGCGTGAGTTATCCCAAACAAGCATTAAAGCTAAAAGACGGACAAATTAGAATACCTCTTGGCTCTCAAGTAAAGGTATGGTTTAAGCTAGATTCTTTCACCCTACCTATGCCGTCAAATTTAAGGTTTGAGGATATTAAAGAGTTAAGAATTCTGCCTAGAAATCGTTGTTTTTATGTGGAGTTTGTCTATAGAACTGATGTTGTAGCATCCGGTGTAGATCGAAACAGGGTATTGGGGATTGACCACGGTTTAAACAACTGGTTAACTTGCGTTTCTAATCTTGGTACAAGTTTTATTGTTGATGGTCGGCATCTCAAAAGCTTCAATCGTTGGTACAACAAACAAGTAGCAACAATAAAAGAGAATAAACCTCAAGGCTTTTGGTCTAACAAACTTGCTGCTATCACCGAAAAACGCAACCGCCAAATTAGAGATGCTATTAACAAAACTGCTCGAATTGTTATTAATCACTGCCGACAACATCGTATTGGACGAGTTGTGTTTGGGTGGGGAAAAGGAATCAAACAAGATATTAATTTAGGCAAGAAACGCAACCAACAATTTGTCCAAATCCCAACTGCTAGGCTCAAGCAGCGAATTGAGCAATTGTGTCAACAATATGGCATTGAGTTCTTAGAGACAGAAGAGGCAAACACCTCAGCAGCATCGTTTGTTGATGGTGATACACTACCAAAACACGGTGAAAAACCCGATAACTGGAAATCTTCTGGTCGTAGAGTTAAACGAGGATTGTTCCGCACGGCGATGAATTGGTATATCAATGCAGATTGCAATGGTGCAGCTAATATCATCCGTAAAGTAAGCACAACACTTGGACTTGATTTGAGTGGAGTGTGTAGGGGTGCTTTGACTCACCCCACCCGGATTTATATTTGGGTGACAGCTAAGAAGAAACTGAGCAATGGAGCTTTAGCTCGTTGCGTAGTATCTGCTTAGAATCCCCCGAATTAATTCGGGGGAGTGTCAATTTTTCCTTTACACTTTATACTTGATTTCACCAAAGCAAAGAGAGGGGAACCATGGCACACACAATCGTCACGGAGGTCTGTGAAGGTGTTGCAGACTGCGTAACTGCCTGTCCGGTAGCTTGCATTCATCCAGGACCAGGAAAAAATGTCAAGGGTACTGATTGGTTCTGGATAGACTTTTCCACCTGTATTGACTGTGGTATTTGTTTTCAAGTATGTCCAGTAGACGATGCTATTGTCCAAGAAGAAAGACCGGATTTACAAAAAACGCCATCATAATTATTCGTAATTTGTACCAAAACTAGTCGCGGGTGTTTAGATCCCCGACTTCTTTAAGAAGTCGGGGATCTGTGACCCCTCAGAACTAATATTTTTTTCATTCACCAAAAGTTTTCTCAAGGAATTTTGCTGCATTCTTTGGCCCATCCCACTGGCTCAGTTCATCCTTAAATTTGTTTACTTCTTGTTTAGCTTTTGCATCGTGAAGTAGTTTATCAATTGCGTCAAGTACAGCAGCAGCTGTGACTCTTTTTTTGTTTAAACGAATAGCAAACCCTTTTCTGACACAGGCATCCAAGTTAGCTTGTTGTTCCGCGTGCATTCCTACTCCCACAATGGGAGTTCCTGACAGACAGGCGTTCATGACGGTATTTTGACCTCCGTGAATCACAGATATGTCTGCCATAGGATTAACCTTATGGGCAGGCAAAAAGTCTGTAACTAATACATTGGATGGGATGTCTAAATGCATATCTTTTATATTAGATGCAACGGGAGCAATTACACGATAAGGTTTGTCCCTGAATCCTTCTATAATTTCTGCAATCAGTCCTGGTTTACCAGAACTTCCCATCGCAAAATAAACAATGGGTTTGTCTTTTGGCATTTCAATGATTTCTCTGGGAATCTGTGTATTTAATCTTAATGGTAGAGGACCAATATAATGAAGATTGGGACGAATTTGAGACAAGCCAACCCATTCAGGAATATCAGCTAAAAGTGTATAATCTCCCTCTAATACTTCTATAAAATTATTGAATTCTGTCAGTCCATATTTTTTAGCCAAAATATTAAATGGTTTTGCAGGTAATTTCAACTTGAGAACAAGTTTACTGCCCCATTTGTTCAATTGTTCTTCTGAAATAAACCAATGTAGGAAGGTAAAATTAGACCTATCAGGCCAAGTTTGTAGACCAGCTTCATAATATTCAGTTACGCTGGTAGAGTGCAGAACATTGATAAAGGGTACTTTGGCAACTCTGGCTGAAATCATCACACTCTGGCACCATCCAGTAAGTACACAGGCTGGTTTTATTTCTTGAAAAAATTTGATTTCATTTTCAACTCTGGGAGCCATTTCTTGGGCTGTAAAATAACCAACTGTATTTAAGGTTTCTCCGCTGAGTGCTTTTCTCACATGATGCAATTGCTTTTCTGTTAAACGAGGTTCCATCCTTTTGAGGGTGAAGCCCGCTTCTTCAATTAAGCTCTCAAATTTACCACCATAGCTGATGAAAATAATTTGAAAAAGGTCTTTACAAGCTTTGGCAATTTCAATATGTCTGCCTGTTTCTGCAAGATTATACCCAGCTACGGCAAAGATAATTGTTTTCATATACACCAACAGTTTGAATTTGAGTATTGGTAATATGTCTACAATTCTAGGTTAATATAGCTGTTTTTACGGCGTTGCTGAATCAAGATATGAATTTGTCTCACGCTCCAGGCGCAGAGGCGCAGAGAACAAGAGTTTAAGATACCTGATTTTTCAAGTTCATATTCCAATTCAGCAACGCCGAATTTTTCTTATCTAACGGAAGAAGACATGAAAGTTGCTTAAAATAGGGTCAGCGTTTTTTCTCAATCAGCAGCATAGCTGAGGCAAGCACGAATATCATTTTCTGTCAAGTATGGAAAATCAGCAAGAATTTCTTCATGAGACATTCCCACCGCAAGATACTCTAAAACGTCATAAACTGTAATCCTCATTCCCCGAATACAAGGTTTGCCACCACGCTTACCGGGTTCTATGGTGATAATGTCTCGGTAGTTCATAGCTTAAACATCTAACTAACCATTGCCTGGTTTTAGCCAGGAAAACAACTCCCCAACGCTTAACTTCAAGTCTGGGAGAAATTCCGGAGTTGGAAGTAAATCTTCTGCTCCCTGGAAAAGTATGGGTTGTTTACCAGCAGGATAGGCAAAAACAGATTTTTCCTCTGGAACAATCAGCCAACCCATGTGACAACCAGCGTTGAGACAATGAAGAATATTACTTGTTACTTTGATAGAGCTTTGTTGTGGAGAGAGAATTTCAATTGTCCAATCTGGATGGGAGGAGAAAACATTAGCAATATCACCTTCTTCATCTAAGGGAATGCGGCTCCATGTAAAAACAGCCACATCTGGAATTATAGAACGCCCGGAAAAAGTACAGCGTAGTTCTGGAAGAGCTAAAGCAATTTGCTGCTGTTCGGCTATGTTATTGATGACTGTGACCAATCGACCCTGTAATTTGCTATGTTTTCCTTGGGGCATAGGTTTGGGGATGATTTGACCATTGATGTATTCGCTGGCTGGCTTGGTTTCTGGGAGTTGTAAAAATTCTTCTAGGGTTAATAGTTTCGTGGGAACTTGTACCATAGTTGTAGGCTCTCAAGTCCAATATCTTTATTTTCTCAAACTTCTGGGATAATAGGGATGCGATCACACCATAAGTCGGATTATGTCCAGATTAACCAACTTTGTCATAATCAAATTTTGCTTTACCACGGGTAGCAATAACTAGCTGGAGACAGTCTTGTAAATCATCTCCTTCCCATTTTCCAATGGTTTTTAGATGTTCTAGGAGTGAGCGACCTGTAGAATTTTCTTGGGTGTGACTAGCAGATTCTAGGGTTGATGTTTGGGGTAGTATAGTAGTTTCTTTTGTCTTTAAAAAACGTAAAAAATCTAGGGTTTCAGCCAGAATAATATCTGAGCTGGATTCAATTTCTTGTAGCAGTTGTTCTTTTATTGTCATACTTATTTATGATTTGAGTATTGGCAATATATCTACAATTCTAGGTTAATAATCCCATAGATAAAAGAGGCGCGATCGCTATTTTTATACTGTGAATAAAAGCAAGTGCTAAAACAATTCAGCCCAGAGAAATGGTAGGATGGGCTAAGATCGTAGTAAATATCTTTTGGGAATCCTTAAAGCCGGATAATGCAGATTAAAGTTGAAGTCCCAGATGAATTAGCACTGCGATTGAGTGTACTGCAAGAGCAACTGCCACAGATTTTAGAACTGGGGTTGCGGGAATGGAATGCGGATGCTCAATCTGGCTTTTCTGGACTGGCAGACGTTCTGGAATTTTTGGCGAATCTCCCCTCTCCAGAGGAAATGTTAGCACTGAAGCCCTCTGAGGCGTTGCAACAGGAAATTCAAACTCTGCTGGAAAAAAATAGAACGGTTGGGTTAACGGATGCAGAAGAGCGATTGTGGCAGCAGTATGAATATGTTGAACATTTAGTGCGGGTGGCTAAGGCGAAAGCACTGCTAAAGACCCAAAAAGCATGAAGCCAAATCACTCTCCAACACTCACCTTGAAGTCTGGGAGAAATTCAGACGTTGGAAGTAAATTTTCTGCTCCTTGGAAAAGTATTGGTTGTTTACAAGCAGGATAGACAAAAACTACTTAGCTATCCATAAAACCTTTGGCTCCAGCTAAAACAATGCTTACAGCTGGATGATCGACTAAATTTTCTAAAGCAGTTGATCCAGCTTCTTTAAGGGCATTGACAACTCGCTCTTTCAGGGTAGGATTGCTATCTATCGCTTCAATCGCCTTTGCTCCAACCATTGGTGAGTTGTTGGGGTAATCTTGAGACAATTGCTCTAACAATTTCTTGATATCACTCGCAGCCTGTGCCAAATTCTGAGAGTTATTGATTTGAGTTTCGATCTTATCTCCCATCACTTTGTCGCCGCCGATATTATCTCCCAATCCATATTGATTGATATTAGACATAGAACCATTAACCTCTTGGTTGCTTTGATTTTGATTTAACATAAATGTTTGCTGAATAACAGTATTTTTAGGTATTGGATACTGTTTCTTCAATGTTGTATCTTCTTTTATGACTGAGTTTAAGTCATCAATCAAACCTCGAACATTCACCATCTGGTAACTATTGTGACACTGAATCTGCTGTTGCCCATGATCTATGAATTTATGTAATACATTCAGCGGGTAGAAGTGGGGAGTTTGGCTACCCTTACAGGCTTGGGGACAATTACAGGGAACTAGGATTTTATACTTAAGACGCTTGTAAGAATCATGAATTTGATTAAGTTCGTGTCTCACAGTAGTCAGTAAATCTCGTTTGCGCTTTCCGGAAACACGAATACGAATTTCCCCTTTGTGATAGCGGTAGTACTCAATTACCTCTGCTTTGGCTTCATCTTTACTTAAAACAACACCAGTTCTCCAAACACAAGTTTGTTCTTCAATCCATTGGTGCATCTCAACTATGAAAAGTGTGAGGATACCCTTGGGCATAAATTCGTATTCATAGCGCAATAGTAAGTTATCTGTCTCATCCCATATATATTCCGGTTGGTTGGGGTTGAGAAATTGGGGTGCGATGTAAGTACCTGGACTGCTGGGAATTTCGTAGCACAGTTTAAAGTTCATCATTAACCGCAACAATTCCGGTTGCATATCGGTATATTTTTCTTCGCACCAGATATTAGCTAAGTCATTACGGTCAAATTTACCTGATTTTTCAATGACTTGTGGATTATCTAACACTTTATATACAGCATCCGTACCCCAAGTAGGTTCGAGAATCACGGTTTTTCGTAACAAATCATCTTCCTGAAAGTGAAGACATACACCTAAATCATGCAGATACTCACTGAGTTGAAGTTTGTCCTCTCGGTTAGTGAAGCCATTTTCCTCACAGATGCGGAGATATTCTTCTAAACTGATATGGTCACGGGAGTCGTGTTCTAGGGTTTTTCGGACTTCTACCCAGGTTTTGGGGAGTTCTGTACCGATGTGGGATAAGTTACCGATATAGTGCTGGATGGCTGTGAGGATTTCTGTTAAACCACGATTAGTTGCCAGATTTGTAGGTAAGGTTTCTTTGAGGTTAGTAAATTCACCCCGTAACTGTCGCTCATTAATTTCCCGTTTGCGCTCTTGCTTTTCATTTTTAATGATTAGCAAGGGACTGTTTTCACTCAGCAGTTCTACTACATTTAACCAATAGTAAAAATCTGTATCTTCTTTGCGCGTATCCACAACTAATGCATAGAGGGAGCGTTTGGTAAGAAAAAACTGGTGGGTGGCGTGGTAAATTTCTTGACCGCCAAAATCCCAGATGTTCACCCGAAATACTTTTTCATGATTGAAGCGGAATTTCCATTGAATAATATCAATACCTTCAGTGGAAATTTCACTTTCCTGTAACTGATAGCTTGGGTCTTGGATTTTCTTTGCTAGAGTGGTTTTACCTGCACCAGGTTCTCCCACTATCAGTAGTTTTGCTTCGTAGAGGTGATCAGTTTCTTGTTCTAGCTTTTGCTTGTAAAAGTTTAGAATTGCTTTAAATTCTTTACCTCGGATTTCTGGTGGAAGGGATTCTAGAGGATTACCATCAAGGGTGAGTTCTTGTAAGCCGCGTAAATGTACCATTTCCCCTGGCAGACTGTTGAGCTGATTGTCACTGAGGTTGAGGGATTGCAGGTTGTTAAGCTGTCCAATGTCTGGTGGTAGACTGCTGAGTCGGTTTCTGATGAGGTTGAGAGATTGCAGATTGTTAAGCTTTCCAATTTCTGGTGGCAGACTGCTGAGTTGGTTTCTACTCAGGTATAGAGATTGCAGGTTGCTGATTTGTCCAATTTCCGGTGGTAGACTGCTGAGTCGGTTTCCGCTCAGGTAGAGGGATTGCAGGTTGGTTAATTGGACTATTTCCCATGGCAGACTGCTGAGTTGATTTCCCCTGAGGTTGAGGGATTGCAGGTTGACCAGTTGTCCTATTTCTGGTGGTAGACTGCTGAGTTGATTGTAGCTGAGGTCGAGGGATTGTAGTTTGGTAAGTTTTCCAATTTCCCTTGGTAGACTGCTGAGTTGATTTCCCATGAGGTCTAGGGATTGCAAGTTGGTGAGTTGGACTATTTCCCCTGGTAGACTGCTGAGTTGATTTCCGCTGAGGTTGAGGGATTGCAGGTTGACCAGTTGTCCTATTTCCGGTGGTAAAGAAGTTAATCTACTGCAAGATAAATGCAGTCGTGTAACTTTATCTTTGCCAGCTTTTTGAATGACTTGTAGTAGTCCTTCCTTTGTCATCAGATACCTCACACCTGGGTAATGTTGATCGCAAATTCTCCCTATTCTCAAATGCGATCCTCAGTAAAATCACTGTTACCAATCTAGCCCATAATCCACAAAATATTACGCTGACTGAAGGATGATAACTTCTAGGAATTACCCAAAATGCGATCGCCAACGAATAACTCTCAAACGGTTGGGTGGAGGGATTTGTTATGTTTCTGTGTGGGCTGTTTAAGGGGCGTTGAAATTAATTTTCTGCCACCAACAGCCTCTTGTTTCCGCAGCTCCTCACAAATTGCTTTTAAGTCATAGTTAAAAGACTTAGCGTGTTCTTCTCGAATTTTGTAAATTTCTTCTAGAACTTCATCTTTCCACATATCTACTCTCCCATTGAATTTTTCCATTCTCAATTAGCCCAGATTTCCGCCTCGGAATCATGCAGCATTCTCAATTAGCCCAAATGTCCGCCTCGGAATGAATTCCCAGGCTCAAAGACAAAGTCTGATAAATCAGACTGGGTAAAGTTTTCAGTGCGTTTCAACGTACTTCGTGTATGAGCCTGGAAATTTATTTCCAGGTGGGAATGTGGGCTAAGCGACATTGGTGCAAATTGTTAGTTGACCAAATAATTACGAAGATATCAACCCATCCAATCTCCCCAACACAGACATATCCTCCGCATCCAATTCCACTGGTGTCCCACTACGAATCAACTCCGCAAAATCCTCATTGGGAACCATAATTGTTAAAGTATACAAACGCCCATTACCAGTATTTTCAATCACATGAGTACCAGTAGCCGGCACCAACAAACTATCCCCAGCTTTGATATTCATACTTTTACCATCACAAACCGCCCTACCTTCCCCCTTAAGGATAAAAAACATCTCTATCGCTAATTGATGGCGGTTGGGAGGAGTTTTACCACCCACATCGAAGATTTCCACACAGCAAGTCAGGGAAGTATTTGCGATCGCAGGATCGAAAACAATCGCCAATCGGTTACTATCATGGGGGCTAATGCGGTACGCTTGATAATCTTTGGGAGATTTGACGACGGGAATTACACAACTATAGGCGTGCATTTATCCTTCTCCTTCGGTTGTTTCTGGTTAATTTAAAGCTGTGAGAATATCTTTAGAGTCGGTAACAAAACCAAAGCACTGTTTGACGTTGTATAGGGTGGCTTGCCAACAGTATTCTGGTGATGTAGTAGCACTACAGTCTTTAACTAAAATACAGTCATATCCTAAGAAGTTAGCATCTTGCAGGGTACACATCACACACTGATCCGCATTCACCCCGGCAAACAAGAGGGTGGTTTTACCCAAGTTCCGCAGAATACTATCCAAGGGAGTGTCCCAAAAGCCACTCATGCGGTATTTATCCACCCGAATATCTGTTGGTTCCTGCTCCAACTCATCCACAACCGCCGCCGCCCAACTGCCTTTTATCAGTACTTGAGCATCATTTTTTGGCAAGCGATCGCCCAAACCAACCCCATCCCCTGTAGGATTATAAACGTGGCGCAATCCGGCACTAATATTCAGTAAGTCGGGACGATTCCCCCAATTTAACCAAATTACGGGTATGTCTTGATTTCGCAATGCAGGTAATAACCTTTGCAAAGGCTCAATTGGTTCCCGAGCGGGATTTACATCCACCCCAATATGTGCTAACCAACCATCCGGGTGACAGAAGTCATTTTGCATATCAATCACCAGGATGGCAGTTTTAGCTAAATCTACTCGTAAAGTTTTCGTTTCTGTTGATAAGATAACAGGTTGTGGAGCAATGGGAGGACGAGTGATATCTGCGGTTTGCTCGTTAACCGCCCAAGCATTTGGCTCAGTACCTAGTTTCCGAAGAGGCAAATTCATAAATAGCAATACCCAACACTATTTTATTTTTTAACTTGAAATCTGGCTTTTGCGTTTAAATACTTAATTAAGGTTAAAATGAGCAACTTCACAATTCACAATGTTGTCATCCCCCAAGCCGATGGTTACACTACCACAGATGTACAAATTGTAGATGATAAAATTACTGCGATCGCTCCTGATCTCCATGTTACTGGTACGGCGGTAAATGGCGAACATCAGCTATTATTGCCGGGATTTATCAATGCCCATACCCACTCTTCCGAAATGTGGCTCAGGGGAATTATTCCTCCCTTCCCCTTAGAATTATGGCTGGCAGAACTCTATGACTTTCCCCTCCTCACCCCAGAAAAAGTTTACCTCAGTGCCCTGGGAAACGCAGTAGAAACCCTACTTTCTGGGGGAACCACCGTGGTAGATCATTTAGTATTAATTCCCCACCAAGAATTAGACACCATAACCGCCGCTGTAAGGGCTTATAAAGAGATTGGTATCCGTGCCTTTATTGCTCCCCTAATTCAAGATTTACCCCTGTCTATGGGCATACCCGCAGGGGGAACAGCTCAAAACCACGAGCCATTCTTCCGCTCCACTGCAGAAATCCTGGAATTTATGGAAACAGTTATTAAACAGTTCCACAATCCAGAATCAGGTATACATATTGCCGTCGCCCCCACGGGAACCCAATTATGCACCGATGCCCTATTTACCGGATGCATGGAATTAAGCGACAAGTATGATTTATGTCGTCATTCTCACTTACTCGAAACCAAAGCCCAGGAAAAATTAGCACAAGAAAAATACGGATGTAGTGCCGTAGAACATTTGCAAAATCTGGGATATTTGAGCGATCGCACTTCCTTAGCCCATTGTGTATGGTTGAGCGATCGAGATATTACCATCCTTGGTCAAACCCAGTCTACTATTGTTCACAACCCCTTGAGTAACCTACGTTTAGGTAGTGGGATTGCCCCAATTTTACAATCTCGTCAAGCCGGGGTAAATGTGGCCTTTGCCTGTGATGGTGCATCGAGTAATGATTCCCAAGACTTATTAGAAGCCATCAAAATAGGTTCGATTTTACACAACGTCACCGACTTTGATTATCGCCACTGGATTACACCCCGACAAGCGGTGGAAATGGCATCTTTAGGGGGTGCGAAGGGGTTAAACATGGGGGATAAAGTGGGTTCTTTAGCAGTTGGGAAACAAGCTGATTTGGTGATGTATAACCTCAATAATTTATCTCTTTTACCCCGCACCGATCCCATTGGTTTACTGGTGTTAGGTCGTCCTAGTAATGTGGTGAGTAATGTTTGGGTGAATGGTAGACAGATTGTCGCTGATGGAGAGATTACTACCATTGATGTTGACGGATTGCAGCAAGAGTTATTTAATCATAGCCAGTGGAGTGTCAAACAGCGATCGCAAATCACAAAAGACATGGAAGCACATTATCGTTTTGTCATGGGTTTAGGAGAGCTTTGACCTAGGTACTGTTTTTGTAGACAAGACTTAACAGTTGTAGACAATTGTCAACGTTTTTTCATGTGTTTTATGCATAATTTTTGCTAAAATCAACCTGATTCA
>JAAUYI010177638.1_pt1 | contig 24237 bp, 18 predicted proteins | sample 7278041 | NCBI WGS metagenome assembly JAAUYI01 (sample SAMN14350216, study PRJNA611818) | marine sediment metagenome | isolation source: surface marine sediment (0.6m) | place: French Polynesia: Moorea | collected 2018-08
GACGCGAAGAACACGTTCGACGAAGTCGTTCCCGTTCACCGAAGGTGTTCCCGCAGGGTAGGGTAGGAAGAAGAAAAAGAATATAGGTAATCTTAGACCGGGAAGGGAGTAACTACGATGCAGATTCGATACTCCACCCATAAAAACCCGGTTTTTCCCTACACCATAGACTTAATATAGCGGTTTTCAGTTGAGTCCAATACACTCGAAACCTCAACCCGTCCGACCGACTCCCCTCTTTGAACTTGCAACAGAGCGGAAAGGGGTGAGGTTCATCTGTATTCTATCCAAGTGAAAACTGCTATATTTACTTTATAAATAAATAGTCTCTTAGAGTGCGTAACACTTTGATAAATACTGGAGGATAAAACTCGAATTTATACTGTCACCCACCCTGATTAACTGACAAATCTTTTTGGCTATGTTAGATTGTAGCTTGCTTCCATCGATTGGTGTTGGGTTAACCTAACACTAACCTAACCTACGGTTGTAGGATAAAGCTTGAATTTGTAGTGTCACCCACCTTCCATCAATTATAACAATATCGTCAGTCTTGTTAATGATTTACTTGTAGCTTACTCCTGAAAAATTGTTATCAAACTAACAAATTGATTTTCATTTTCTCACCTAAATTAAGACTTCAGCAAAATTTCTTAATTAATAACTTATTTGATGTTAGTAAAATTCTCAGATTTCAAATAATTTTCTTCCTAGAGATGATTTGGAAAAATTGTTAACATCGTAACTTCTCTAAAATAGACTCATTTTCCCAAATCCCTGGTCGATAAACTTATCACAGGGTTTCACCTCAGATTTTTTATCCTCGTAAATCAAAATTTTATACTTCTAGATTATTCAAATATTAGTAAATAAATGTAACAATATCATCAATAAAAGATGATAAATATTGTGAATATTCACATTCCCCAAGACATGAGTGCAAATAATCCCTTAGAATTTTCTCGCTGGTTATTGGCGGTACTGTCAACCAAAATGTATCCCTACTATGAGGATCGAATTCCCAAGGATACCAGTATAGTCATAGTCAGTAATCACCGCAGCTTTATGGATGCACCAATTTTGATGACAGCATTATCCCATCCAATTCGCTTTGCTTGTCACCATTACATGGGACAAGTACCAATTTTGCGGGAGATTGTCACAGGACAATTGGGATGTTTTCCATTGGAGGCTGATAAAAACCGCCAGAAAAGTTTCTTAAGGCAGTCAAGATTACTATTGCAATCAAAACAAACAGTGGGAGTGTTCCCCGAAGGTACAGAACCGATGGTGAAATTTACCCAGCCCAATCAGGTAGGAGAATTTCAACGGGGTTTTGCCCATATGGCATTGCGATCGCAAGTTGAGAATTTAGCAATTTTACCAGTGGCGATCGCTTCTTTGGAAGAAGTAAACGGTTCGGGTTTTCCCTTGCGGCTGTTTAGCTTGTTCGATCCTGGTGAACCTTTATTTAATCAACCCGGTTGGCATCCAGTAGTAGTATATCGTCGCGTCGCAGTGTTAATTGGTCGTCCTTATTGGATTACCAGAGAATATCAACAACAATACCGGGGAAAGCAAGCAAAAAATATAGTTACCCAAGTAAGTGAATACTGTCAGTGTGAAATTACTAATTTACTCCGGGAGGGTTGCTATTAGGGACTTCTGATACAGTTAAGGTAGAAATCAAAGCAGTTGATAAAAGTAGAAGAAATTAGAAAATAGAGAGTTTTTATTGTCCAATGCCACAACAGCTTCTCAAACCAGTTTTCTTAACTAGCAAACCTTTACAGCCAGAGTATCCCCTGTTTATCTATTTACCAGGACTGGATGGAACCGGTCAATTGTTGCAATCGCAAACTGTCGCATTAGAAAATCACTTTGATGTCCGCTGTTTGGCAATTCCAGCAGATGACCTCAGTAATTGGGATGGGTTAACTAACAATGTATTAAACTTAGTTGATACAGAATTAGAAAAAAGCCCTCAACGTCCAGTTTATCTGTGTGGTGAATCTTTTGGAGGCTGTTTAGCCCAGCAAGTCGCCATCGCTGCACCCCATTTATTCCAACGAATTATCCTAGTTAATCCCGCATCAAGCTTTGCAAATCGCCATTTGTTAAGTTGGGCTTCTCAACTGATGGAATATGTACCAGATTGTTTCTTTGAAATTGGTGCAGTGGGATTATTACCCTTTTTAGCTTCCCTGGGCAGAATTGCAGATGGCGATCGCCAAGCACTATTAAAAGTCATGCGTTCCGTACCACCAGCAACTATTAACTGGCGATTATCCCTCCTCAGAGAGTTTAAAGTGGATAAAGTCAATTTACGCCGTCTACACCAACCAGTTTTAGTCATTGCAGGTGGATGTGATCGGCTTTTGCCTTCCACAACAGAAGCTGAACGTTTGGTTGAAACCCTTCCTAATTCCAAAATGGTAATACTACCGGATAGCGGACATGCCTGTCTCTTAGAAAAAGATATCAATATCTACAAAATTATGCAGACTCACAATTTTCTAGAATGTGACTGGCAAATACTTAAGCAGCAACTCATTAGTACAACAATCTAGAAGTAAAAGGCAGCTATGCTCAAGGCACAAAAGCTTGTTTCCCCTAGTTACCAGCGTGAGGTTGGTAACCAGAACATAGAGACCTCTGGCTCTTCTTGAAAATGGTGCAAGTTATCAGGTAAAACGTACAGGTAGTGTTTTGTGAAGGGTAGTCAAACCCAAAAATAGCATGGTTGTTCGGTTAACTGAGAACTTGCACTTCCAAGCTCGATAATAGGGAGGCTATAGCCCCCAAAACCTAGTTCCCAGACTCAGCCTGGGAACCAGACTACGTCTAGGGAGAAGGTGCTGCCGACTCTTGGTTGAACTAGGAATTGAAACCAACAATCTAAAAATCTAGGTTTTATCAGATTGTTGTAGATTTCAAAGAGCGGTTAACTAAGAACTTGCACTTCCAAGCTTGATAATAGGGAGGCTATAGCCCCCAAAACCTAGTTCCCAGGCTGAGCCTGGGAACCAGAGTATAGAGTCTCTGGCTCTTGGTCAAAAAATCCAGTTTCTGCTATTTAGCAACCTTTGTGATTCCACAATCTGATCAAAAATGTGATTAAATTATCATCTGAGCTTATGTCATCAAATTTTGACAAAAAAAATTGCAGGTGCAAAGTCATTTGCCCCTATTTTAGCAGAAATTCATCAGTTGTAAACCCTGAAATCTCGTGAAAATAGATGAAAATTATTCTCAATAATTTGGCGTTTTCCGAGAGAAAGACCATTTTTGGTGATTTAACAAAAATTTACAATTAAGCTAGTATTTGACTCTCTTTGTAGCGGTAAGCTGTTCCACATTTAAATTGGATATGACCGACAGGGGAGACGCCCATCCTACTCTTAGAGGATGTTTGAAAAGTATTGTTATTAACATTAAAACCTCCCAAACCTAACCCCCCTTTCCCCTGGGGGAAACCCTCTCCTAGAAGGAGAGGGAAGGGGAAAAACTTTTAATGCTGGAAGTGGGGTTTCAAAGCCTCTGGACTAGTAGGAGAGAGGTACTCTACTCAAAGCCGCTACTCTACGAGAAAGCTACGCTAACGCGTCTAGGTCGAGAGGTTTTAAGTAAGCTTTTAGACTTGACAAACATCCTCTTAAACTGATGATTTTTGTTTATGCTTTCACAAGATGTGTTTTAGCTTATACCAATTTGAAAAAAGAATGGGACACATGGTTGGTAGGGGTGTGGTTTCCGCACCCTACAATTGGATCTGTTGCAAACATTTTTTGATTTGGTATTACTAGTCCTGATTCTTCTACAACAAGCAGGAAAAGGGGATTTTAAGCAATACTGGTACAGGAAAGTTCAAAGGGACTATACAAATGGAAATTAAATCGAGCAATACCCCCCTTGTAGACTGGAAAGGAGACGGTTTAGCGGTTGGATTATTTGAAGAAGCGGTAGAGTTAACAGGGGAACTGGCGACTTTAGATGAAAAGTTGGCTGGTGTATTAAAAGAACTAATTGCCGAAGAAGAATTTAAAGGTAAAGCAGGTACTAGTATTCATACACGCTTAACTGGTGGTAGCCCTATTCGGAAAGTCATAGTGGTGGGCTTGGGTAAACCAGAAGATTTCCAATTGGAAACTTTACGTAGTACTGCTGCTAGCATTGCCCGTTTGGGCAAAAAGCAAAAGTGTAAAACCCTAGGGATTAATTTACCAGTTAGCAACAATGACCAGGCAAAAACTGCCCAAGCCATTGCTGAAGGTGTAGAACTAGGACTATACGAAGATATCCGTTTTAAGTCAGAACCAGAAGAAAAAGTTGTCAATGTTGAATCAGTAGATTTACTGGGTTTAGGGGAGCAAGAAGCCGCCATTAGCCGCGCTAGACAGATTAGTTCTGGGGTAATTTTGGCAAGGGAGTTAGTAAATGCCCCAGCGAACGAGGTAACACCGATTACCATGGCAGAAATCGCCCAAACCCTCGCCAGTGATTACGGCTTGCAAATAGAAATTCTGGAACAAGAAGATTGCGAAAAATTGGGTATGGGTGCTTTTTTGGGAGTAGCCAAAGCCTCTGATTTACCCCCGAAATTCATTCACTTAAGCTATAAACCCCAAGGTACACCCAAGCGCAAACTAGCAATTATTGGCAAAGGTTTAACCTTCGATTCCGGTGGACTCAACATCAAGGGTGCGGGTAGCGGTATCGAAACCATGAAAATCGATATGGGTGGTGCTGCGGCTACCTTTGGTGCAGCCAAGGCAATTGGTCAACTAAAGCCAGACGTGGAGGTTCACTTTATCTCCGCTGTCACCGAAAATATGATTAGCGGTCACGCCATGCACCCAGGGGACATTCTCAAAGCATCTAATGGCAAAACCATTGAAGTCAATAACACCGACGCTGAAGGACGCTTAACCCTAGCAGATGCCCTAGTATTTGCCGACAAATTGGGAGTAGATGCCATTGTAGACTTAGCCACCCTTACAGGTGCCTGTGTCGTCGCTTTAGGGGATAATATTGCGGGGATGTTCACCCCCGATGATGCCTTAGGTTCCCAACTGCAAACAGCGGCAGAAACAGGAGGGGAAAAATTATGGCGGATGCCCATGGAAGACAAGTATTTTGAAGGCTTGAAATCCGGGATTGCCGACATGAAAAATACTGGTCCGCGTGCAGGTGGTTCCATTACCGCTGCCTTGTTTCTCAAGCAGTTTGTCAAAGATACCCCCGCTTGGGCACACCTAGATATTGCTGGTCCAGTTTGGGCTGATAAAGAAAGCGGTGTCAACAATGCTGGTGCAACTGGCTTTGGTGTGCGTACACTGGTTAGCTGGGTAACAACCGCAGTTGAGTAAGGGTGCGCTGTGGGGACACTTCCCGCAAGCAATTGTTAAAATACGAAGAGGCAGAGCCTCTAAACCCCGGTAACCAGCGTGACGCTGGTTACCAGAAAAGATACCCCCGCTTGGGCACATCTAGATATTGCTGGTCCAGTTTGGGCTGATAAAAAAAACGGCGTTGCATAATTGAAGTATGAATCCGGGTGTTCCAGACGTTGCACTGCAACGTCTGGAACAAGGGTTTAGGAACAACGCAACATCCTGCATCATACATGGATTCAGCAACGCCAAAAAAACGGTGTCAACAATGCTGGTGCAACTGGCTTTGGTGTGCGTACACTGGTTAGCTGGGTAACAACCGCAATTGAGTAAAGCTGCGCTGTGGGGACACTTCCCCTAAGCAATTTTAAAATACGAAGAGGCAGAGCCTCTAAACACTGGTAACCAGCGTCACGCTGGTTACCAGAAACAATTACCAATTATTTGGTGAACAATGCTGGTGCAACTGGCTTTGGATTGAATAACGGTGCGCTGTGGGGACACTTCCCCTAAGCAATTGTTAAAATACGAAGAGGCAGAGCCTCTAAACACTAGTAACCAGCGTGACGCTGGTTACGAGAATACGAGAAACAGAAAGCTGGTTACCAGAAACACCCCTCTTTGCGAGTTCGGAGAGGGGATGGGGGTGAGGTTTTATGTTACATTTTATTGGGATGAGTACCAGTAAAACCCGTAGTGACCCAAACTACAGCCCTCGCAGCATCGCGGATGGACTTTTCAATTGGTTCAGGGGCTTGTTTAGATGGAATAGCAACGGGTTTAAAGGAAATCCCTCTACTACCCAAGACAATTTCCCCAATCACACGGGCACGGCGCATGTGATAATCAGAAGTGACTAAATAAACGTTGCTAATGCCGGAAGATTCCAAATCATCCACCAGAGTTGTGAAATTTGTGACTGTATCTACGGCTTCATAGTCCAGACGTAAACGTTTGGGATCGATTCCTGCTTTCGTGAATACCCGTTCAGTGAATTGTTTGGGACTACCACCAGTAATCCAAATTGGTAAATGAGGATGACGACGAGCGAATTGTGCTGTAAACTTCTCTCGTTCCAGATATTTAGTGGAACCACCCAACAAAATTACTGCTTGGGGCTTTATGAATTGATTTTTTAGCTCCTTGTATCCCCATAACATAAAAAGTGGCAAGATAAGGAGCATTAACCGAAAAGATTTAGTATAAAGTTGCTTTTTCAAGGCTCTATCACTTCGGTAGCTAAAATAGAATTTTTTGGGAATAAGTACATTATTCTGGCACTGTCAGATAAATCCATACATAAATAAAACTGATTTATCTGCCAGTGTGATTGTACAGCAATGGTTACTTTTGTAAAGCAATCGCCCTATTACCCTATCTGTTATAGGACAAGCTCTGAAGAATGTGTCAATAATTTACAAATTTTTTGGCTCCCATGGAACTGGTGCAAATTCAAACCCCAAAGACTGAGAACCCCGATTTCACAGAAAAAGTCGGGGTTCAAGTCTATTGCAATTTCAAACTCCAGCTTTGATGGTGACGTTGTAGTATACAATTACTTATAAGCTATTCCACATTTAAATTGTATACTCAGGACGGGCAAGACGCCTATCCCACAAGAAAGTGATGATTTTTGTTTATGCTTGCTTAGATGTGTTTTAGCTTAGTCTGAGGGGATAACTCAGTTGTGTTTTCATCTAGTAGATGCAAAAAAAATACTATACTATATACCCCTAGGGTTATGGAGAGGATGGCAGTGGGGTAAATTGTCACGAATTATTGAGTATTGCTATTGAACAGGGATTTTGTTGTCTTTTAGGTATTGGAATAGCGTATGGCGTTGAATCCTAATCTGGATGAAATCCAGCTGACAAAAGATGATTATGAACGCTACTCCCGTCACCTGATTTTACCGGAAGTCGGGTTAGAGGGGCAGAAGCGTCTTAAGGCTGCTAGTGTATTGTGTATTGGTACGGGTGGACTGGGTTCACCGTTGCTGTTATATTTGGCTGCGGCAGGTATTGGACGCATCGGGATTGTAGATTTCGATGTTGTGGATACTTCTAACCTGCAACGTCAAGTGATTCATGGTACTTCTTGGGTGAATAAACCCAAGATTGAATCCGCAAAGAATCGCATTCACGAGATTAACCCCCATTGTCAGGTTGATTTATACGAAACTCGTCTCAGTTCCGAAAATGCCCTCGATATCATTAGACCTTATGATGTTGTCGTGGATGGAACTGATAATTTTCCCACCCGGTATCTGGTAAATGATGCTTGTGTGTTGTTAGATAAACCCAATGTTTACGGTTCTATCTTCCGCTTTGAAGGACAAGCAACGGTATTTAACTACGAAGGTGGTCCCAATTACCGCGATTTATATCCCGAACCACCACCACCAGGAATGGTTCCCTCCTGTGCAGAAGGTGGGGTATTAGGAATTTTACCGGGCATTATCGGCGTTATTCAAGCCACAGAAACGGTGAAAATTATTATTGGACAGGGTAACACCCTCAGCGGACGTTTAATGCTTTACAATGCCTTAGAGATGAAATTCCGGGAGTTAAAGTTACGTCCTAACCCCGTGCGTCCCGTCATTGAAAAATTAATCGATTACGAACAATTCTGTGGTATTCCCCAAGCAAAAGCATTGGAAGAGCAAGAAAAAATGGAAATCCAGGAAGTTACTGTACAGGAATTGAAACAATTACTGGATAGCGGTGCGGATGATTTTATGCTCTTGGATGTCCGTAATCCCCACGAGTATGAAATTGCCAAAATACCTGGTTCTGTCTTGATTCCCTTGTCAGATATAGAAAATGGCAACGGTGTAAACAAAATTCAGGAATTATTCAACGGTCATCGTTTATACGTTCATTGTAAGTCCGGTATGCGTTCTGCCAAAGCCTTAACAATTCTTAAACAAGCGGGAATTGAAGGGAAGAACGTCAAAGGTGGAATCCTGGCTTGGAGTAAGGAAGTAGATCCATCAGTTCCGACTTATTAAGTGAGTGCATAAGTAGGGGCACGGCATCCATTATCTCTCGGTTTCTAAAATAATTTTGCGGACGCCGTGCCCGTACGGGATAATTTATTTTTTGGTGTTCCCTTAGAAGCCCTCACCCCCTTCTCCTAACCCCTTTCCCAATGGGAGAGGGGGAAAATAAGGTGAGAGGTTCCAATAGGGGCACGGCATCCATTATCTCTCGGTTTCTAAAATAATTTTGCTGACGCCGTGCCCCTACGGTGCAAACCATCGCCGAATCAACTCCACCTGGAAGCGATATCCATCCCCTACTTCCTCAATCAGTTCCCGTTGCAACAACTGCTGAAAAGCCCTTTCTGATATATCAGGCAACTGCTGAAATATAGTATTTTTACTGACTATCGCGCCTTCCCCTTGTGCTGCTAGAAACCTGAGAATAGCCAGCCCCGCTGCATATACTTGGTTATTTTGAATATCAGCAAAGAAGAAACTACCAGTACTTAAAGCCTCACTTACCGCCGCTTCCACATCCTCTAAAGTCGCCATTCGCCGCACTGAGGGGTCTTGCTCGTTTTTATAGGCGACTATTTCGCTACACAGTAATTGTACTAAGAAAGGGTGACAACGGGTAAGTAGTAGCACACGTTCCAGAGCATCCGGTTCGTAACGGAGGGTAAAATCTTTGACAGGACGTTCGATGAGTTGACGGGCTTCCTCTTTTTTTAGGTAGCTGATATGTACCACTTGCACATTGATTAAGTAACTAGCCCAGCGATGATATTCTTCGATAGTATGGGAACCAGCCAGCATGAGTTTGAAGCGGGGACGATGTTGGATTAGATGACGCAGCATTCCCAATACCTCTTGTTCCTCAAAGCGTCCTTTGGTAATCGCGCTGTCTAGTACCTCAAACTCGTCTAGCATTAGCAAGGCGGTATTTTTTCCTAGTACCTCTTCTACTTTATCCACCCATTCATCAAAGCAGGTAAAGGGGTCATTTGCTAGGGTGTTGCGGGTGAGGGGTGGTAGGGTAACAGCTTGTTTTTTAGCTGCGGTAATCATCCCCCTGGCGAGATTGTAGAGAAAGCCTGTGTAGTTATTTGTTGATGAGAGTGCGCCTTGCAAGTCTACAAACATGGGTATGATGGAATTGGGTAGGAGTTTTCCCAGGTTGTTGAGAAGGGAAGTTTTACCCATGCGTCGCTGTCCATAGAGTAGCAGAGGTGGGCGACGACGGTCTAGAATTAATTGTTCGATACGTAAGCCAATGCTGGTACGTCCTGTGAAGATTTTTAGTTGCTGATTCAGGGGTACGCCAATAATGTAGGGATTGTCAATTTCCTGGAGGAGTTCGGTAGCTTTAAATAGTTCTTTTACATGGTTGGCTATTATTTCATGCCAATTTTGAGCTATGTCGTAAAAGCGGGGGGCGTATTTATTATTGCTGTTAATTAAATTAGACAAGCGTTTATCAAGGCGTTCTGTAACCGCCTTTAAAAATAAAAATTGGTTATAAGAACTTTGTTGATTTAAAGCAGCATCCACATCCTGACTCAAGTTACTGAAAATACGCAGGATGTCACTAGCTGGACTTTCTTGTTCATCATAAATTAGATTGCGATAAACCTTACGGAGAGCCTCGACATTTTCACAGCATTCCAGCATTCGTGCATATAACTCAATTAGTTTAACTTGAACCGCCCAGCCTTGGTGAGCTTGAACTGCCCAGCGTTGGTGGCTATTATTTAAATATTCAATAGCAGCTAGTGCTTCATTTGTGTTTCGCTCTATGACTAATACTAAATGCTTATCTAAGCCAATAAATGGTATTAATTGATGTTCATCCCAACATGAAGAATGCCACTGTAAAAAACTCAACTTGTTATTTATGAATTGTTCTTCAAGGCAATAGAGTAGAATATGGAATAAAGTCAGAAAAGGGTAAATTAGCACAGGTCGCCATAAATTTATAGTCGCACCCACACTGACTACCATGGCGATTGCCATGCCATTAGCCACGCCATTAGCCACGCCATTAGCCACCCAATAAGCCAGGCCAACCGCCACGCCAACCGCCATGGCGACCCCCACGCCCACCACCACGCCTACCACCACGACATAAGCCACGCCATAAGCCACGCCATAAGCCATACCAAAAGCCACGCCATAAGCCATACCAAAAGCCACACCAAAAGCCACACCAAACGCCACACCAAACGCCACGCCTCCTGCTAGGCCAAAAGCCACGCCAAAAGCTACGCCATAAGCTACGCCATAAAGCACGCCGACTGCCACGCCGACCGCTACGCCAACCGCCACTCTATCTACGGGTAAGCCCAGTGCTGAGAGTATTAACACCGTGAAAATCGGTATGATTAAATATGACTGTATTAGTAGTTTCCACAGTTTATGGTTACGCCATTGTATAGGTTTTCTACCTATAGAAGAGTCATAATCTAAAGCCGGGTCAATACGCTTGAGGTGATTCCGCCATGCTCTGGGACGAAAGAAAAGCCAGAATAACAGTTGCAGACTACCCAGTATGAGGTTAGGGTGCTGTTCGGGTGCGTGGGTGTATATTTTAGAGTAGTCGATGGGGGGAGTCATTTCATTTTGGATTTTGGATTTTAGCTTGCTAAATTAATGTAACAAATGCACCCTACTTGAGAATTTGAACATTAGGGTATCCGAGAATTTTTGCATCAGTTGTCAATAACGGATACCCATAGCGTAATTAAATATAAGATAGAACCTCAGCCCGGCTAAAGCCACCCCTCTCCTTACTAAGGAGAGGGGTTGGGGGTGAGGTTTTATATTTAATTTGACCCACTTACTTATTATCATTGCAGCACTTCCCAATCTTCTAAAGGTACAGCAGAATCAAATGGGTCATCATAGCGAATGACTGTGCCACGCAAAGGATAAAGATTAGATTCTGAGGAATGCTTAGGGCTTTATAAAATGATAATTTCCACTGCATCCCCAGCCTGAAAAGGTAAATTATTGAGGTTCAAAGTTCCGTTTTCAGTTAATGTTGTTTCTATACGGTGTGCTTTCATAATTATTCCTCTTTGACTATTAATTTCTTAATGCTAGAAGCCTCCAGATTTTTATCGTTTATCGTTACAAGGTTTTACCTTGTAATGCATATTAGGGGGCTGCTGCCTCCAGAATTGACGGGAGGCAGCAGCCCCCAACGGATGCGTTCCCAGGCTGAGCCTGGGAACGAGTTAAAACCCAATCCAAAATTGTTTTACCCTCAATTATCTAACTGTAAATCACACTGTTGAAAAACGTAATTAACCGCTGCAAATAACTTTTCTAATTCCTGGATTGTATAGAAGGTTTTATTTTGTGTAAAAATATCTGATACTAATCTACCAAATTGCCAAACAGCACCATTAGAAACAATTCCAAATATGTGCTGATTTGGTTCATTATTTAAGCGCTGAACAGCTATCATCTCCGCCAAACATTGACCCCAACCTTCACTAAAGTCACTTTCTTTTTTCGCTTCTACTAGTACAAAATATGGTTTATCAAAAACCACTGTACCCAGGGGAGAACGCTTTGCCAAAATATAATCAGGAATACCAGATAATTTTTCATCGTAAATTAATGTCTGGTGACTCCACAATAAAAATTTACTCCGATAGTTTTTCCAAATTTCTTTTAATATGGGATAAATAATATTTTCACAAATAGCACTTTCTGAATTGTCAAAAACTCCCTCATTCAAAATCAAATTTAGCTCTTGTCGAAAAAAATCACTAATGACAAATTCTATTTCCTCAATGAAATCTTTTCTAACATACTTAATCTGATATTCTTTAGCAACAACACCAATACTCTTATAACTGCTAAAAGGCATTTTTAGCCCTCCTGTACTCTTTCCTAGGGTGTATACACATCTCTCTAATCCCCAACAAAATCATTACCTCACCCTCGCTTTTTGCTGTGCAAAAATCTTTCCCTCTCCTTATTAAGGAGAGGGATGTCCGTCAGGACAGGGTGAGGTTTTCCAGAGGATATTGGAAATTCGATAACTTGTGTGTACACAGTAGGTACTCTCTTTCATTCTGACAATAAATGAGCAAAAGGTTCTATTTGTCGCAATCCTTCTTCACGCCAATTATCTGTCTCCCCATCTTCCAAATTAAACAAACATTCCCGACACAAAATTTGCAAAAACAATGGTAAACATTGACTTTTTTCAAGTATCCATTCCACATCTTCATCAGCAAAAGAAATCGGTGAACTTGTGATTAATTTCCGCGCTTCTTTCTCACTCAATGCTCCTAAATATGCGGTATAACCAAAAATATTGAAAAATGGCGAACTATGTCCCGTATGATGAGCAAGTTCAATGGGTGACTCGTGGGTAGCTAAGATAAATGCCAGATTTCCCCCCGTCTGGTTAGTAGCCAAGGAACGCAAACTTTCCCAAAATTCATCATCCAATTCTGGACAGCGCTGCAACCCCACCCCAATCTCATCCAGTAAAATAACTGTGGGATTATGCAAATTGTCGCTGACTACATCCATAAAGTTATCTAAATCACAAGATTCTGGTACTTTCATTCCCAGATTTTCCAGGATATAGCTTAAAAATCTCTCCCTGCTTGCCATGCGTGGGTCTTGAAAATCTACGAAAATCCACTTATATATTTCCGGTTTGGGTAGCCAGTCATACTTCTGACCGGGACGTAATTCTTCTACTGGTGTGGTGGTAATATTTTTCAGGTAATGCAGCAGAGAAGTTTTACCAATGCGTCCCTTACCAATAATAGCGGCATTTTGCAGAGGATGGCGCTTCAGTAAATTAAACAGCCGCTTAAGTTGTTTTTGTCGTCCGAAAAAATAACGGGGATGGGTGATGGGAGAACCACTGAGAAAAGGTGAGGTTTCCTCAATAGCTAGGTTGTGATTTGGTTGCGCTTCTAGTTCCTTGTACGCGATTTCTTGCCAGTCTAACCCCAATTTTTCGCTAATTTCCACGAAATAGAGATAGTCAACTGGTTTACCACTGAGAAAATTCTTCACAGTAGACACAGAAACTCCCACATCAGTAGCAAAAGCCTTTTGACTAGGATAGCCATTCAGAGGCAGTGCTGACTTAACTTGTGGAATATACTCTACCGCAACACGAAGCGATCGCGCCATCACTCCTCATCTTTTATACCAGTTCAGTAATTATAAGGCGATTTATATGGCAGCCATAGCACAAATCAGCCAAAAGCCTTAACAATTCTTAAACAAGCAGGAATTGAAGGTAAGAACGTCAAGGGAGGAATCCTGGCTTGGAGTAAAGAAGTAGATCCATCAGTTCCGACTTATTAATAGACTTGCTGTAGGGGTTTAGCAATGCGCTTTACCCCTACCAACAAATTACCACTCATACTGTTAAAAGCTAAAAGCTGTCCAATCGTTTATGATACCAATTTGAACTGTGCTGAAGGTGATGTTTGCTGAACGTCCAAAACGAGTTTGAAATTCTTCCTAAAATTGGGGTGCTGCGGTGGTAGTTTTGAGAGTCAACGCACCTTATATCAATTTCATTTAAGAACGCTACACTTGAGTTAAAAAAGGCAACAGGCAACAGGCAACAGGCAACAGATTCAGATAAGATAATTGATGTGTAGTAGTCTTTTTTGAAATTGGTATTACAAGAAGCTTTTCAAGGTGCGTTGTGCTACGCGACAACGCATCCTACTTGCTACTTGCTTCATCAATTCCTCATGTGATTTTGCTCTCTTATTTCACCCCTTGAGATTGGGATATATAAAGGTGTGTTACTATCTTCTTGATTATTATTTTTATGAGGCATATATGGAGAAGCATCTCTGATATCTAATAAATCTGGGCTATCTTCACAAGCTATCTCCCAGTATTTGATAGCAGGAACTTCAATTAAAGCAATATGGTCAAGATTTAAAAAATTAATGTATTCATTTTCATCATCTCCTTCTTGTATAAACATTGTTCCTGAAGGGATTTCATCTGTGTCTGAATAATACAACTCTGGAACGTTATATATTTTTCTCATGTCATCTAAATTCCACCAAAGTTTTCTATCTAAATTATGAGAAGTTTTTTCTCCATCCAACCAATAAATGTTAGCAGAATGAAAAGAGAGTCCACTCCAATCTTCTTGTTCTGTTTTTTCGTAATGCATGATTATACCTATAGCCTTTTGTGCCAAATTTTGTGAAATACCTTCCTGTTCGGCAATTTCTGAGGCTGTTATACCATCCTCAAGTTTATCGATATTCCATTCTGTTAAAAATCTATAAACTTCAGGATGCTCAAAAGCAGGAGCAGATTTATGATCTTCGGTGTAAACCATGGCTGCTTTTAGAGCTTTTAAATTAACAAATACAATTCGATTATCCATTGTTTCAAGACACATCCAGGAAAATCCAAGGGATCCATTCTCTGGAAAAGGAAAAGAATTCTTGATAGTTTTTGCAGCTATATCATCAATGGGATAATCTCGTGTTTTTGAAACTCCTTGAAGAGTCAAATAAACTCCTCCATAATAACCAACAAGTTTCCGACGACCTTTTTTTTCAGATTCAGTCAAAAACCAGGTAGAGTAGCGCGTTCTACTATATTTAGCAATTCCTAAAAGTTCATCAACAGAACAATCAAACACAATAGCCAGTTCTTTTAAAGCTTTGGAAGGAATACTAGTCTTATTCGTTTCCCAACGTTGGATTGTCTGTTGTGTTGTACCAAGCTTATCTGCTAACGCTGCTTGAGTCAGTTTATGTCTTTGACGCAGTAATTTTAGTTGATTCATCTGTCTTCCCTCCTTTTGACTCCCGCTACATCGGTACTCTGATTAGCGGTGGGTTGTTGACGTCTATTTATCTTTTATTTACACGTTTTATGTGTATTAATATTAGCAAATACACATTAAATGTGTCAAATTAAATTCATACCTCAATAAAGCTGGAACAGGTAAGAATGCCTGTACCACCCTTGAACAAATGTAGAGTGTCTCAAATAGCAAAGGAATTAACCCATATTCCCACCTTGAAATAAATTTCAAGGAACTAATAAACCAAGCACGTTAAAACGCGCTCTCCTACCTTTTCTAGTCTGATTTATCAGACTTTGTATTGGGTTCCTCGGAATTGATTCCGAGGTGGACTTAAGACTTGATACTTGATACTTGATACTTCATAATACTTGATACTAGCCTGCGGATATTGGGCAAAGCCGTACATACTTGAGATTATGGTATCTACTTCTACTCCTTTCCCGGATATTACCAATCATTGGGCACGAGACTTTATCGAGGCTTTAGCCCAGCGTAGAATTCTCAATGGCTATCCTGATGGTACATTTCGTCCCGATAAATCTGTAACTAGGGCTGAATTTGCTGCCATAGCTGCTACAGTATTTAACAAGCCTCAAGAACGGGAGTATGTACCCTTTACTGACGTTCCCCCAAGTCATTGGGCAGCAAAGGCAATTCAGAAGGCTTACGAAAGGGGATTTATTGTCGGATACCCCGATGGCAGTTTCCGTCCCAATAATCGCATTGCTAGAGGTGATGTTTTTGTCGCTTTGGTAAATGGTTTGGAACTTGCCACAAAGGTAGAACCTGACTTATTAGCAGGATTACCCCAAATTTATCGAGATGCCCTAAATATCCCTAATTATGCCAAAAATCAAGTGGCTATTGCAACTCGTGTGGGCATGGTTGCTAGTTACCCAAATGTAAAAATACTCAACCCAAAGGTAGCAGCTACCCGTGCTGATATTGCGGCAATTGTCTACCAAGGTATGGTATATCTAGAGCAGGCAGAAAAAATCTCTTCGGACTACATCGTTGTTCCTCCAGTAGTGGGAAGTTTGCCCAATACAGTCAGCGTTAGTCATCGGCGAGAATTTCGCGGTGCTTGGGTAACTGCTGTTTGGAACATTGATTGGCCTTCAAGAGGGGGATTATCGGTAGCACAACAGAAAGAAGAATTAGTTAATATTACCAAGCGATTACAGGAATTAAATTTTAATGCCTTGGTGCTACAGGTACGACCGGAAGGAGATGCTTTGTATGCTTCTGATTTGGAACCCTGGAGTGTTTGGCTGACAGGAGGTCAAGGTAAAGCACCAGATCCATTTTATGACCCCTTGGAGTTTGCGATCGCTGAATGTCATAAGCGCAATCTTGAACTCCATGCTTGGTTTAACCCCTACCGTGCCCAAACTTCAGTTAACAAAGGTCCCAGCGTTAACCCCCACATAGCTGTTACCAATCCTGAGGTGGTTTACCGTTGGGGTAATCAACTATGGATGGATCCAGGGTCAAAAGTAGTTCAGGAGCGGACTTATAATGTCATCATGGATGTACTGAAGCGTTATAATGTGGATGGCATTCACCTAGATGATTATTTTTACCCCTATCCCATTGCGGGTAAGTCTTTTCCTGATGATAAAATTTATGCTGCATATCGCTGGTCTGGTGGTACACTGAATTTAGGGGATTGGCGACGCAACAATGTCAATCAAATGGTATCGCGGTTATCCCAAGGAATTAAAGCTACAAAGCCCTACGTGAAATTTGGTATTAGTCCCTTTGGAATTTATCGTCCTGGACAACCACCGGGTATAGTTGGGTTGGATGCCTATGATAAATTGTATGCTGATGCTAAGAAATGGTTAGAACTGGGTTGGGTAGATTATATCGCACCCCAATTATATTGGCGTACCGACCAAACCAGACAGAGTTATTCTGCACTCTTGAAATGGTGGACAAGTATTAATCCCCAACGGCGACATATTTATACAGGTAATAATATTGCTCAGTTGGATGGTAAAGCTTGGAAAAATACCGAAATTGATAAACAGGTAAGAATTAGTCGTAGTTTGGAGGGCAATTTATCTTTGGGGAATATTTTCTTCAGTGTGAGTTCAATTATGGAAAATCGCCAAGGTATTGCTGATAGGTTAAAGTCTTCCCTTTATAACCAACCTGCTTTAATTCCTACTATAGCATGGCGCAGTAATATTCCACCATCTCCCCCCACCAATTTGCGATTTATACCTCCCAGACTCAATTGGGATGAAGCGAGTAATCCAGATATTCGTTCTTGGAGTCTTTATAGACAAAGTGGAAACAATTGGACATTGCAACGAGTATTGTCTAGAGGTACGAATTTTGCCACGGTGACACCGGGAACCTACGCAGTATGTGCGGTGGATAGGATGGGGAATGAAAGTGTAGGAGTGGTGATATCTGTAAGTTGAGGGTAATAAGTAATAAGTATTTGTAGGGTGCGTTATGACTTGAGTCTAACGCACCAAAACCCTAATGTCTTCTCCATAAAAACGGTAGTGAAAGTCATTGAGTCGTGTTTCCTTTGCGACCCAAAGCTACGAGATTTCCACAGTCCCAGGAGGTTTTAGATGAACGTTAAATTACTTGAGTCTTTAGCGCAAGTTATCAAATCTTTAACACCAGAAGAACAAGCTTTTTTGGAAGAAATATTAAACCAGCAAAAACTCCTTCAACAGGAACAGCAACAACGAGAACAGTTAAGACAAAAAATTTCTGAACGACGAAAAGGGAAACCATTTGAACCCAATTTAGATGAATATATTCAAATTACTAGAAATGAACGCACTGCTCAACAAGATGAACTGCTTCGTGATTGTTTGGGGGAAAAATCTAACTGATGATTGCAGCAATAGTATGTGTTGATGCTAGTTTGATCGTGCGTTTTTTGGCTGATATTAATCCAGATTCAATTTACCAACAAAAATGGCATCAGTGGCAAACAAAAGAATATACACTCGTTGCTCCAACATTACTAGTTTATGAAGTTTGTAATGCTTTCCACCGAGCTGTGGTAGCTGGACACATTACACGAGAAGAAAGTGAGGAATTTTTAGACAGAGCAGTAAATCTTGGGTTGATATTTTATGGAGATGCTGAATTACATCCACAAGCTTTTGAGATTGCACAACGTTATTCTCTTCCAGCAACATACGATGCTCATTATCTCGCTTTAGCAGAACGCTTAGGGATAGAATTATGGACAGCAAATAGACGTTTATTTAATGCTGTTCAGTCTTCGTTAGCTTGGATCAAGCTACTCAACGCGCCAAAACCCTAATGTTTTCTCCATAAAAACGGTAGTGAAAGTCATTGACTAATTGAACCATTTAGACCAACAATATCCTCAAAAGCAGCTACAATAATGCAATATGTCCAAGGGATTGTAACAAACAGTCCAACTACCAAAATTAATGCTCCGGCTAAATTTAGTAAAATTAATAATATACCAAGTCCAAAAAAATCAAACCAATTTTTAGTAATTACCTTACGACTGGCTGACAATGCTGACCAAGCATTCAATTTTTTATCAATTACAAACAGCACTGAAAACATATAAGCAACAGCTAGATAAATACCAGGAATTACCAAAAACAAACTGCCAATTCCTATTAAAACACTGCTAAGTGCATTTACATTGAATATTTGTATAAATTTATTGAAGCCCCTAAAAAAATCAGAAAATTTTTTAGGTTTATTTTTAGCAATTTGTAATGCAACTATATATATACCAGCAAACAAAATTGGGCTAATAATAAAATTGACAAGACCTCCTTTTTCACCTCCACCAGTTCCCAAGGGTGCAGGAAGTTGAGAGGTAATTCCAGAAATCAACCCTATAACTATTAAAAATCCGATAAAGCCACAACTGTATTGGCTAAATATTTCCCATCCACGGCTGAAATATTGCCCAATGTTAACGCTGTATTCTTGATTATTCATTGCGTCTAAATTGTAATTACTTATGAGCAATTAATTGAATTATTTCTGTGATAATTTATAGCAGTTTTCAGTTGAGTGTAGACAAAGCAGGGTCACCTCCCTACGGGTGGTACACAAATTTTACCTCACCCCTTCCCCTCTCCTTATTAAGACCCCGTCCTTAAAGACTGGGACTCATAAAGAGAAGGGTAGCTTTAGTTCCGGGGTGAGGTTCTGAGTGATTCAATAGACTTTTGCTAGAAGTTTACCGATTCTCTGCCAATTTTGCCACTGACAAAACGCGATCGCTTTCTCCTTGCAACAAAATGCAATCTTCTGGTTCTAATTTCCTGGTCTGTTCAATGCCATAATCAAGTTTTCCCTGTCTGCGCACAGCTTGCACCATCACATCATATTGGAGTTGCAAGTCTGCTAAATTCTTCCCTAACAGGGTTGAATCTTCTACCACAGTCACCCAATGATGGTAACCTCCCCTAGTCATTCCTCTACCCTTCATTAAAGTATGAAAAGCTGCTAATTCTTCTGATTCTCCCACCGCTAGCAATCGGTCTTGGGAGCTTAAAATAGTCTGGGGTGTAGGATAGTAGATAGTTTCACCATCTTTTGTAATTGCCATAATCGTCACACCCGTTAAATTGCGGATATCTGCTGCTGCTAATGTCATTTCTACTAGGGGGGAATTAGCTTCTAGGATTACCCACTCTTTGTCTAATTCTGGTGCAGCTTCATTTATATCTGGTGGAGGTTGACGGCTACCCCATTCTGGTCGTAAATTTTGATAGCGGTCAGTGCGCATATTACCTATGACTGAGTGGATATCAGACAAGGATTCTCCCAAAGTTGATAATACATGTGCTCCCATTTCTAATGCTGCTTCAAATTCTGGTTGTACTACCTCTTTTGCCCCTAATTGAGTTAGGATATCAATCTCTGCATTCTGATGGGAACGAGCCACTATATCCAATTCTGGTACTAATTCTAAAGCACGTTTTAGTAACAAACGAGTACTAGCAGGATCGGGGAGAGCAATAGCTAAAGCTTTAGCTTTATGTAAATATAATTTTTCTAATACTAACTCTGAATCTGCATCACCAAATACATAGGGAATCTCCTCTTGTCTTAATCTTTTAATCGCAGCTTCGCTATTTTCAACTACCAAGACTTTATACCCCTGATGTTGCAGAATCTTAACTATCATTTGCCCGACTCTGCCATAACCTGCAACTACTACATAATCCCGAAAACCTTCGGGAATTGATAAATCTTTGGTATCCTTAAATCGACGCAGATAGTCCGCTAACAAAGGCATATTTGCCACCTTCTGTGCCAAAATCGGCGAAAATCTTAGCCAGACTGGGGTTAATAATAAAGTAATTGCAGTGGTTCCTACTAATAGCAAATACTTATCTTGACTAATAAAACCTTCCTGCAAACCTACCAAAGCTAAAACAAAGGAAAATTCCCCAATTTGATTCAGTCCTAAACTAGAAATTACTGCCGTTTTAAAAGAGTAGCCAAATCCCATTACAATCGGTAGGATAATAATAGCTTTACCCACCATTACCATCGCTACCAAACCCAAAATTATGCCAAAATTCTGAATTAAAATATTCGGGTCAATCAGCATTCCAATGGAGGCAAAAAACATGCTAGCAAAGGTATCTCTTAAAGGTAAAATCTTTGCTAAAGCCTGGTCAGCATAATCAATTTCCGAAATCATTAAACCAGCAACAAATGCCCCCATTTCAATGGATAAACCCAATTTTGAAGTAATAATTGCCACCCCAAGGCACAGTGCAATTACTACTAACAAAAACAGTTCACTACTCTCTGTTTCCGCCACCCGTTTCATCATTTCGGGAACTAACCAGCGTCCAGCAGCTACTGCAGCGGCGACAAATATCAACACTTTTAGCACAGCAGCAGCTAAGGCTGGTGCTAGATTTGCTGGGTCATTAAGAACAGGTAAAATTGCTAACATCAAACCCAAAGCCAAATCTTGGGCAATTAAAATCGCCAACATCACTTGAGCGTGGATAGTATTGGTTTCACCCCTTTCTGTCAAGGTTTTCAGCACCACAGCAGTAGAAGAAAGGGATAGAACTCCACCCAAAAATATCCCTTTAGGTACTGTTTCTACCCAACCTATGGAAGTAGCTAATATTGCCACCACAGCAATAGTCAAGCCGATTTGTAGTAAACTCCCTTGGATGGCTATATCTTTGACCCTTTTTAATTCCGCCAGGGAAAATTCCACTCCCAAAGCAAACAACAAAAAAGCTACACCAATTTCTGCCAAAGGTTTAATTTGCTCAGCTTCCCCCAGGAGTTTTAGCCCAAAAGGACCGACAATTAACCCACTGGCTAAATAGCCCAACAAAACAGGTTGACGCAAGCGATTGGCTATATAACCCCCAAGGGCTGAAGCACCTAGGACTGTGGTAAGATTAAGAATAAACTGTGTTCCCGCCGCCATTTATAATGCCTCTATTGATAATTTTGGTGGGCTTTTAATTTTTGAATTTTGATACAATTAGTGATGACTAATAACCGTGCCCCTACAGTTGGAGGCACGGCGTGGGTAATATTATTCTATACCCACCAGAATCCTGGATACCGTTCCCCTACTTTTTGTGGGAGTTTTCTTGTATTTCCAAGGTTTCCCGTCGTCGTCGTGATAATCGACTCGGACCTGCTTGTGTTCCCGGTGGTTTATTACGTTTGACTGACTTAGTCTTGATATCTTCCAGCCGTTGCGATCGCATTTGTTGCAAATACTCCCATCCTCTCTGACGGCTAATTGGACGACCTAAAACTTCACTCATCCAATCTGCAACTTTTCTACCGTTCCATGAACCACCTTCTGGTGGAGGGGATTGCAAAACCTGCCACAATTTTGCTTGTTGCATTTCATTAAGTAAGGGATCTTTACCTTTATGTTCGTGTCGTTTATCTCCCAGTGATTCTGGTCCAGTATTGTTATAGCCCCAAACCAACTCATAAATCCAACTGCGGCTGTATCCTGTGATGTCGGATACGTCTTTCGTGGATCTACCCTGCGCCAAAAGCCAGATAATGTGATAATGACTACGTTCCACCGGGTCTTTGGCTTCGCGGTAGCGTCTTTGTAATTCCTCTAAATCCAAGTGAGGTTCGATGTGAATATGTTTCGGCATAAAAAATACGTAGTAGTTGCACCTAGTTCTATTATGGCTTTGCTACCGAACTCTTCCAAATAAGTTTGGCAAATATATCAGGAATTACGCAACTGGCACATTTAATCTAAAACTGTCACACAATAGTAATTTGTCTATAATGCTTGTAAATCAAAGAACATAGAGTTTAACTCAAATTTAAGTATCTGTGCCAGTTCCCATAATTTTGTGACGCGCAGCTTAGTCCTATATATACTTAAAGGGAACTCTTAACAGGGAACGGGGAATAAGGAACACAATACTTATCCTGCGGGAGGTTCCGTTTGCGCATGACTTTTGAATGGGTGAATGCGTGATTTTTGACTTCTCCGCAGTGGTACGGTGCTGTAATCACATAGCAATATTAAAATGGTGTAAATAGTCATTATTTAAAATCATGACAACTCATTTTATTACCGCTGAAATCGATATCCACGAAAATCCCAGTGAGTTACAAAAAGCCATTGAGGCTGAATTGAAAAAACAGGGTGAACCCCTACGCTGGGCTATTACCTCTGTTGATCAAGAACAGGAAATAGCAAAGGTTGAAGCAGTTGTAACCAAGGTAGAAGGAGAAAATTAACCCAACTACCCCCAGATGAAATAGAGTCAACAGAAATATTGCTGTCTCTGACTTCCATACCATAGTCGTTTTAGAGGCAGCAGCAACTTATATTTGTCTATCTTATATTTCTCTATAAATATTAATAATAAAAAACTATAAAGGAATAAAAGAAGAACAAAAAAATACATATTTATTAAAGTGCCTATTAAAGCTATTTGATTATCCATATTCTATAGATTAAAACTAATACTCCTCTCCCACTACATCAACAGTTTGTAATTTGTAGGGTGCGTTACGCGCTTACGCTAACCCACCATTCATCTCGAATAGGTATTTTTAAGCGCAAGCGCAAGCTACGGCAACAAAAATCAAATATGATTTCTATCGCAATCCTATCTGAGTTGTAAAAAAAATCCCCCCTATGGGACAGCAGGGGGGATTAGATAAATCTAGATTTTCACAAATGATTTATGACTGCTATATAAGTGAATATATATAGATAACAGTAAATCACAGCACCATCAATACATTAGCCAAAGCGGCTATCTGACTAGCAATTAAATAGTTAGCTTGAATAATAGAAAGCCTTTTCAGTTCTCCTATTGCTTCATGCAAACCAGTGTAATAGTTATTACAACATTGACAGCCATTTGTATCGATTGTAAATATTCATTCTTGACTACTTTTCTTGGGTACAACTTCAAATAATTCACCCATACCACAGCCAAAAAAGTCGCACAAAACAGCCAGTGTATCGACATCATAACGTTTTGCCGAATTATCACATAATCCTCTAATCGCTGCGTTGGTTAGTCCTGTTGCTTGAGCCAAAGCTGACCTAGTCAAACCGTGAACATCAATCAAATCTTGCAATCGGCAACGAATTTTGACCTTAGACTGTTGCACGGCTTTTCTGTCTTCTCTTTTAGTGAATTTGGGAGGAATATGAGAACTCATTAGTTAGCAATACATCCATATAGACATCCTTTGTTCCTATTGTCAATTACTTCTTAAAATAATTCAATGATTAATCACTATATTTTTTTAACGCCAAATAAATTTTTGTGATATAATAAAAAATGTAGAAAGCGATCGCCATTCCTCCCACAGCGATCGCCTGACCAAAAAAAAACCCATAGATGGAGAAACTCCATCTATGGGAACAAGAAAAAAAGAGGGTTTTATTATGACATACAAAGCACCAATTGACCAAGTTGCAATATCCCAAGCCGAATTATTAGAGTATCTTGAGGAACAAAGTAAAGCGATTGCTTGGAGGGGAGACCTTGATTTCTCCTTTAAATCCC
>JAAUYI010100816.1_pt1 | contig 24196 bp, 21 predicted proteins | sample 7278041 | NCBI WGS metagenome assembly JAAUYI01 (sample SAMN14350216, study PRJNA611818) | marine sediment metagenome | isolation source: surface marine sediment (0.6m) | place: French Polynesia: Moorea | collected 2018-08
AAACTAGAACTAGTTTAAACTTGGATATATAACTCGTTCTTTTTTTGACAAACTTTAAAATATTAATTTTTTATAGTGTCAACTGTAACTTTGAAACTAAAATTTAAATTTTTATTTATTTAATTATGCTTAATAAGTGTAATATAGTTTTAGATGAAGATAGCAAAGTAAAACAGACTGACTTTGACTAACTTTAGCTATAAGCAAAATTGTAAACCAGATAAATTTTTAGTTGTTTCAAGTTAATGGCAAAAGCAACCCAACCACAACCTTTAGTAGGTTCAACATTAATCGATAAAGTAAAAGAGCTAGGCAATCTCTCTAAAGAGGAAAAAGCCAGAGAATGTGGCTACTATACAGTCACCAAAAATGGTGTAGAACGAGTTAATATGATGAAGTTCCTCAATGCACTAATTGATGCAGAAGGAATTGAATTAGACAGTACTGCCAACGGTCAAGGTAGAGGAGGACGTTCCGCTAGTTATCGTATTAGTGTTCAATCCAATGGTAACTTGTTGATCGGTTCTGCTTATACCAAGAAAATGGGATTAAAGCAGGGGGATGAATTTGAAATTACCCTCGGTAGAAAACACATTCATCTGCGACAAATTGGTGCAGATGATGATGAATAAGAGTCTAGGAAACTGGGGATATTTACCCAATTAGAGAGAATATTTCTCAGTGAAAACATTAAAGACTTATACGAGGGGTTCGGTCGAGCATCTAAATAGTAGACCGTTCATCCTCAATTTGTTCTGGAAAATTTTGGAGACAGCAGCTCGATTGATGAGCTCCTCTGAATTAGCAAAAGTTTCAGCCAAAGCAGTAGCTACAAATAATGCTACTGGAGGTCAGATTTTTTAATAGCTAGCATCCAGTTAAGAGAGTCAAATTGAGGATCTTTAACGAGCATTTCTGGAGGAATATTCAATTGTTTGATAGTTGCCCAATCCACAAGTAAATAAACATCAGCATCGCGATGCCAGTGAGATTTCAAATCCACAATTGTTTGCATCACCACCTGGCGATCGCTATAGAAATCTAAGCTAGGTCGTTTTTGAGTCATGGAGGTATAGATTATTTGTGTCTTGGGAACGTGTTGCCTAATTAGCTCTGCAATTGGCTTAACTGGCTCTAATGTTTTTTGCTCCCAAAGCCAATGAGGAGAGATAAACAATAAAAAAATAGAGACAAAAAGACCCCAAAACAACAAAGGGATAAACTGTTTTTCCTGTTGAGCGATCGCAATAGCGGTGGCAGTAAAGGTAATGGTTAAGGAACCACAAATAAAAGGCAAATAAAAATCGATATAATCGCGAATCCCCCAGTGCAAACCAGCAAAAGCAGCAAGAGCAGCCATTAAAGCAAAACTATAAGCCCAAAGCTTAGGGTAATTAACATAACTGGGCAAATCGCGAATCAAATCCAGTTGCCTTCCTGCTGCCAAAGCCAATCCAGGATATAAAGGTAGCCAAGAGACATATTCTCGGTCGAAGAGCAAGACAACCAGGGCCAAATAGATTCCCACCCAAGCGATCGCCAGCCTACCCCATCCCCAGTGAAGATGATGAGTCGCCGTTCTTAAGCCAGCTAACACGATTAAGAACCAAGGTAAAAAATACTGAAGACCCCCGATTAAAGAGTATTGAATAGATAGCTCAGATTCCAATTGAGGGGTAGCAAGTTGACCCAAAATTAAATTTAAAAAACCACCGATGGTATTGAGGTCGCGATAGTAAAACCATTGACCAATATACCAAGCTACTCCAGGAATTGCTCCTAAAATTATTCCTCTGAGAAAATAAACAGAAGTAATCAGACGTGGAGTATCCCAGAGTAAAAATACGGTTACTACCACTAATATTTGCAGGCTCACAATTCCTTTAATCAAACCCATTAGCCCCAAACCCATTCCAGCAACCCAAGACCATCTCAGGTCTCTACGCGATCGCAAAACTGCCCAAATAGTCAACAATTCAAAACAAAGCAGAGGGCCATCAGACATTGCCAAGCGACTAAACCGCACTACAGGCAAATAGGTAAGATAGACCAGTGCCGAAAACAAAGCTGGAAAACGAGCCACAAAAATTTCGCGACCGACATTGTAAACCAAAATCACCGAGACAGCACCCAATAATGCTCCTGGTAAACGAGTTGTAAATTCGCTAACTCCAGCAATTTTATAGGCGATCGCAATCAAATCGTGTACTAATGGTGGTTGTTGGAGATATGGTTCGCCCTGCAAAGTAGGAAAGATCCAGTCCGATACACTCTGCGCTCCTTGGTAAATCTCTTTGGCGACCTGAGCGACTATACCCTCATTAAAATCCAATAGAGGCGGTTTACCCAAATTAACCAAAAATAAAATTAATGCTGCGAGAAATAGACTAGTAAAATAAAAACACTCCAGCCAGATTTCGCTTTGGCGTAGTTTGTTAGGAGAACGTCTCCAGATAGATGTAGGATGAGATGGCATAAGTTGGGACAATTTAAAAAATGCAAATATTGGTGTTGTCAGTAAAGCAAATGGTTATCTAAAGACAGTTGTTAAGCAATGGTCTCGATCTTCAATCTAGCTTTTCACTCGTCAATATATTTATCTTCCTAAGTCTATCTCTTTATCTTCCTCAAGATGGTACTTTGAATCAAGTGGCAACCAATTTTGATTTTTAGCTCAGATGTTAAAATATGACCCAAGAAAACAGTGACGATCTAGTCTAACCACTTATGTGTCAGTCTGTTTCAGACAAAAATTATCCTCGTTTATCACAATAAATAGACCAGATAAACCAAGTTAACTATTAATAAAGTTAAAAAAATCCGAGAAAATAATTTTCTCCTGTAATTTAACTGGCAACCTGCACGAGAACGCTAATCTTTTACACAGCTTATGGAAGGATCTTTTGAAATTACTCTACAAATAGTTATTGCCGTTCTTGCAGGTATTAGCGCACAAGTAGTGGCAGAATATTTTAAAGTACCTAGCATTGTTTTTTTGTTGCTGTTTGGTATTTTATTAGGAGCAGATTCATTAAACATACTCCATCCCCACAATTTAGGCATAGGATTAGAGGTTTTGGTTGCTCTGTCTGTGGCAATTATCCTTTTTGAAGGCGGACTAAATCTAGAACTAAGAGACTTGGGGAAAGTATCGGGTAGTTTGCGTAACCTAGTGACAATTGGTACTTTGATCACTTTAATCGGTGGCGGTATGGCCGCCCACTGGTTAGCCGAATTTCCTTGGTCAATTGCCTTTCTTTATGCCTCCTTGGTAGTAGTAACTGGCCCTACAGTAATTGGACCACTCCTCAAACAAGTCAGAGTAGACCGTCAGGTAGCAACCCTTTTAGAAGGAGAAGGAGTTCTCATTGACCCCGTAGGAGCGATTTTGGCAGTAGTAGTACTTAATACTATCCTCAGTACCAATGCTGCACCCATAGACATTATGAGTGGCTTGGTGTTCCGCCTAGGAATTGGTGGGGTGGTAGGTGGACTAGGGGGCTGGCTACTAGGTCTATTCCTCAAACAAGCCAATGAACTCTCAGAAGAGCTAAAAAACTTAGTCGTTTTAGCTGCTGTTTGGGGACTGTTTGGGCTTTCTCAAAGCCTGCGTAGTGAATCGGGTTTAATGGCAACTGTCATTGCAGGAATTGTTCTCAAAGCTTCGGCGATTCCTGAAGAAAGATTGCTCAAAAGATTTAAGGGTCAGCTTACCGTTCTTTGTGTTTCCGTCTTGTTTATTCTCCTAGCAGCAGATCTGTCGATCGATAGTGTCTTTGCCTTGGGTTGGGGTAGTGTTTTGGCAGTTTTTGTCCTGATGCTGGTTGTCAGACCTATTAGTGTTGCTTTATGCACCTGGAATAGCAAGATGAACTGGCGACAAAAACTATTTTTAGCTTGGGTCGCTCCTAAAGGTATTGTTTCTGCTTCGGTTGCTTCTTTATTTGCGATTTTGCTGACCGAAAAAGGCATTAACGGTGGAGATGCGATCAAAGCATTAGTTTTCTTGACCATTTTGATGACGGTATTTTTCCAGGGTTTGACTGCACGGTGGGTAGCTAGTTGGTTGAAAATTACTTCTAGCGAGGCTAAAGGCGCGATGATTATTGGTTGTGATGCCTTGGGTCGTTTTATGGGTCGTTTGTTTCAACAGTTGGGAGAATCGGTAGTCATGATCGATACCGATCCCGAAGCCTGCAAGAAAGCAGAGGCGGATGGCTTGACTGTATTTCAAAGTAGCGCGCTAGATACAGAAGTTCTAGCCGAAGCGGGAATCGAATCTACGGGAACATTTTTAGCTCTCACCAATAATGGTGAAGTTAATTTGGTCTTGGCTCAAAGAGCGGTAGAAGAATTTCAACCTCCGAGGGTGCTAGCTGTATTTCCCCAAAATAGCTCGGCTGAAAACAGTAAAACTAAGGTCAATCAAGCCTTGATTCCTCAATTAAAAGTAAAAACTTGGAATAGTTATATCGATGATGGACAAATTAAGTTAGGCTGGACAATTTTAAAAGAACCTGACTTTTCGTTTAAATTGGCTCATTTAAGAGCGTTAATTCGTGCGGGGGAAATGCTGCCTTTATTGGTCAAACGCAATGGTAATATTCAGGTAGCAACTGCGAAGGAAGAATGGCAAATTGGGGATGAGATTTATTATTTAATTCATGACCCCAGACCAAAACTCTTGAAACGCTTATCTGGAGGCAATCAATCTTCTCGTCTAGTGTTAGAAAAATTGCCTGAAGTTGAAGAAATTCCCCTGGCTGCACCTATCCCCCAAACCTCTTCAGAAACGGTTGAAGAAGCAATTTAGCTGCTCGTAGGGTTAAGCGTCGAAATTAAAGCTTCAATTAATAGATTATTTGCAGAATTGCCTCCGATAGAAGGCATTATTATGTGATTAAAAGAAATTTAGTAAATAATACTTACCTCAATAATTATGGATGTCAAATTGATTGTGCTGATTTTAACAGGGATTTTTACAGTTGCTTGCCTATTTTTTGGTACGAAAGGGGGCTATTACGATACTGATAAATACGATGGTAATGGTTCGGCACACTAGGTGTAAATATTAAGTTATCTGAACATTACTGAGATTTTGATGTGTAGCTTTTGGAAGTAGTACCTCCTCCCTACACTGCCTTGGGACAAGGGCATAATTTTTGGTTTCAAGCAGAGAACTAAACTTAATTTCTTTTGAGATGAAGCTAAACTTGGTCGCTCAATAACCTAAGATCTTAACAAAGGCATTAATTGTTGTCTTGGTAATAGCAGTTTGGGGGTTTAGAGGTTTATTGTATGAAAAAAAGACAGGGAAAAACTATATCTAGTTCCCTGCCTTTGTCCTGCTTTGTTTATGGAGCAGGTCACGAAGATGAAGGTGTCTGTTTACTATTACAAATTGGCAAATACCGTATTTTGCTCGATTGTGGTCTGGCAGATCTAGGAGTTTTATCCGAGCAGAATCAGCCACCAGCAGATCTTGTTTTTTGTTCTCATGCTCATGAAGATCACTGTCGGGGTTTATGGCAATTACATCGTACTTTTCCCGAACTGCCAATCTATACTAGCGAAGTAACCGCTAAATTATTACCGTTTTATTGGCTTGGCGAAGCTATTGCTGAAAATCTCGATTGGTGTCAAATATTGTTATGGCGATCGCCATGGGAAATTGCCCCCGATTTACAAATCGAACTAGTACCTGCGGGACACTTGCCTGGGGCTGCTGCGATTATAATTACCCATACCACTCCAGAGCGTAGCTACAAAGTAATGTACACGGGAGACTTTTCGGTTTCTAACTTTCAGTTAGTCGAAGGAATGTCGATCGAAAACCTCAGAGGACTAGCACCTGATGTACTCATTTTAGAAGGTACTTTTGGTACGGTACGTCATCCCCATCGCCGTCTTCAGGAAAAACAGTTAATGGAGCGGATCGATGGTGCTTTAGTTCGAGGCAAAAATGTTTTGCTCCCCGTTCCTCCTATTGGGTTGGGACAAGAAATACTCAAGCTCTTGCGCTCTCATCATCAGTTTACGGGAAGAGATCTCGATATTAGGGTTGATGATTTAGTTGCAGTTACCTGTGATACTTATCTAGAGCTTTTGTCACAATTCCCTTTATCGGTGCAAAATTTCGCCAAACATCAGTCTCTATTTTGGGATGAGCGGATTTGCCCTCGAATGATGAGGCTCGATAACTGGGATACCTCGATCGCCAATCAGAAGCCCAAAGTTTTTTTAGTAGATTATCGTAGTAATCTTTGGCAGTATCTCAACACCGAAACAGAAGAATGGCTGGTGTTACTGGCAGAACATCCCCAAAAATTTTTAGATCCAGATAGCTCAACTTTAGATCTATTACAAAACTTAACCAACGTAACTATCGAATCCTATCTATTGGCAGAACACAGCGATGGGCGCAATACGACCCAATTAATTCACAATTTGCGACCGCAGCACGTTATTTTCGTCCATGGTTCTCTCAACTATCTTCTGGAGCTAGCTAGCTTAGAAGAGCTAAGAAACCGTTACCAAATTCATTCTCCTATGCAGGGAATCTTGGTAAAACTGCCCATTGGCGATCGCTTTGTCCAGCCAAAGGCTCCCCAGCCTATTTACTACGAGGGAGAACTAAATGAAATTGCTGGCACGATCGCCATAAATCTACCCGACACCATCACTAGCGATCCGCGCTGGAAAAATCTTGCCGATACGGGCATTATTCAAGCTCGCTGGCAAGGGGACGAATTAGTAATTCGAGGATTATCTCAGCGAGAACTCTTAACCACCAATAACCAAGCTCGCTTATCCTCCGATTTAGATTGTTGTAACCGATGTTTACATTACAGCGATCGGCGTTGTTGGAATCGAGCCTCGCCTCTGTATGGCTTCAAGGTAATTCCCGAAGGCTATTGCCCTGTTTTTGAAGCCAAACCAGAAAATAATTAATTATTAAATTATTATTAAATTGAGGATTTTAAGTCGAGCAATAATAGCAGTCGATCTTTGTTCCTGGTTTTTTGCTCTTTTCTGCTTTTACAATCCTTCATCTTTTAATTCTTGATTTTGTTCTGATGATGGAGGATGAATTTGTTCTGCTTCTGGACAATCGTCAGAAACCGAAATATCTGTATTAGACTTAGAAACTGATGCTAGTTTTTGAGTAACAGCACCGATGCTTTCTAGACGTACCATTTCTTCCCAAGAACTAATTTCATCGTCTTCTTCTGTTTCATAGCGAATGGTGACAATATCCCCCTCGAAATCAACAATACGACCTCCTTCGATCCAGCGTTGTTGATCCCGCAAGAAAATACAAACTTCGCGACCATCTTGACAGAGTTGATAAATCTTGCGGTGTAGCATGGGTTTCTCCTGTTGCGAGTAACTCCTAGAACTTTTTCAAAGCTTTATAGTATATATTATTGCCATTTTGACACTTCGGACACAAGAGTTAGAGATTACTTTTCCCTTCAATAACGAAATATCTGGGGGCAATTTCTTCGTACTAGATTATATCGGTCAACTGACTTTAGCTCTTCGATCTTAACAAATACCAGCTAGTTAATTAAGTTTAATTAGGGTTGGGCTGACTTTCTAGATAGTGAAGAAATTCTAGCAGCTGTCGGTCGGTTAAATGAAGACGACTTCGTTTACCATAACGACTTTTGAGAAATTCTCGCCCATCCTCTTTTGTCCAGCCCAGTCGTCTAATTTCCAGATCGGTTTTTTGTTTGACTTCATTAAAATCAAAGTTAATCGCTTCTGTTGACTCAGTAGCGATCGCTGAATTCGAGTTTTGCCGAACGGCAGCTTCATTTTCAACCACGGGGCTATTTTCTTCTACTATTGAGTCTAATGAGTCTAATGTTCCCTCAAATAAATTTCCCGCACTGTTAGAAGTTCCAACTTGTGGCTGAGATTCTGACTTAGTTTCTGGCGCGAAAATTGGCTGGGATAGAGCGGGAGCTGAAACCTGGGTAGGCGAAACACTCGGTCGAACTGGTGTTTCTTCTGGGTAATTGGCAAATTCCGAGTTGATTCCACTGTATGATGGAGAATCTATAGGTGATAGCTCTTTTGGCTCTGAGTCGATCGACTCGGCATTATTATTAGCATTACCGTTGTGAGCTTTTGGGATTGATTCTTCGAGTGTCGAAACCAATTGAGTTGGTTGAGGTGTAGTTTGAGGAGGATTAATCTGGGCATCACTGTCGGCAAGAACAACAGGGTTTTCTCGGACAACTGGTTGATGGCGATCTAAAACCAAAGCGGCGATCGCTCTTTCTCTGGCAGCATCTTCGGCAGTTTCCACTCGGTCTGCTGCTGCCAAACCAGTAGCCAAAACCACATTTTCTACTTCTATTGAAACCTTGACAATATACGTTCCTCTGTCTATATCAACTAGTTCACCCACCAAACTTCCTTGAGGATAATGTTGACGAAATTTAGCTAGCACCATCTTTTTTTAGTTTATTTTTAGTATATAGATTAGTATTAATTTACTGTTTATCGCTTTTTTGCCAAAAGAAATTTGCCAATAAGCATTGAGAATTTACAATAGATACTGAAATTGGCTATAAATTAGCTCGTAATTTTTGCGTTCCTCAGATTCACCATCAATTTTTTGGTCGAGCGACACGAGATAAAACAATTAGGCTACAGAGAGGAAAAATATCTAGTTAGTACATCTTAATTGTTTTGGCCCTGCCCCTAGAGTCACAGATTATTACGCCGTTATGGAGCCAAGTATTCTGTAACCGTTGCTAGGGAACTATATAGCTCACAACTCTAATAACATCTCTAAAAAAATGTAGAGTATCAAGTCCAAAGAGCTTCTCGGTCGTTATTTGATCTCTGTTGTACAGCAAAGCCCTTAATTTCCATTCCAGGGATACCCAAACCGCGAAACAGGTAGTTTCCGTCTCAGAATACTCTGGTCAAAGGGAAAAAAGCACCTAGTGCAAACAAATCATACGAGTTACTATAGTCATCTTCGCTTCTGTCGTATGTTACTAAATTAAAATTGGATAAGGATAATTTTTAGATGGAATTTTCAATCGCCACACTACTCGCTCAGTTCGTTGACGATAAATTAGTCGCGGGCAAAAATCTCGAAAAGAAACTTGGTTGTGAAGACCAAGAGAGCATTCTCAAATTACAGATTACTTTAAATGCCCTAGAGAAAATTGGCGTTTTGGTCAAAGAAAGGGGTAAATATCGCCGTGTCTACGAGGAAGATATAGTAGAAGCTAAATTGAGATGTTCTAGTAAGGGATTTTGCTTTGCGATTCAAGATGAAGAAAATGCAGATGATATCTATGTCAGAGAAAGTCATCTAAGTAATGCCTGGAATGGCGATCGCGTTTTTGTCAGGATTGTTAAAGAAGGCAGTCGTCGTCGCTCTCCTGAAGGGGAAGTAAAATTAATTTTAGAACGGGCGAATCCTTCTTTATTGGCTACAGTCACTACCAAAGAAGAACGATATCGAGCCATACCTTTGGATGACCGTCTTTTATTTGAATTAGACCTTAAAGAAAACGGTCAAGACCTCCAGGCGGCCTTAGAACATCTAGTTCATGTATCGGTATTGCGTTATCCTTTGGGGCAACATCCCCCTTTAGGAAAAGTCACCAAAGTTCTGGGAAGTGATGCCGAAGAAGCAGAGGATGTCGATATTGTCTCTTGCAAACACGATCTACCTCAAGAATTTCCTGAAAAGGCGATCGCTGCTACCGCTCAACTACCCACGGCGCGTATTCCCGCAGCTGAAATCAAACGTCGTCAAGACCTACGCGAACTGCTGACTTTTTCGATCGAAGCAGAATCTAATTTAAAAAATACTCCTTGGATCGAAAATGCTTTTAGTTTAGAAAAAACCGAGACAGACAATTGGCAATTAGGGATTCATATTACAGACGTAGCTCACTATATAGAAACCGATAGCGTTTTAGACCGCATTGCCCGCAAGCGAGGTACGGCAGTAAACCTCCGCAAAAAAGTCTTGCCCTTATTTCCTGAAAAGGTGAGTAAACTTTGCTCGTTAATTCCAGGCAAAAACCGTTTGGCAATCTCCGTAACTATTACCATCGATCCTCAAGGTGATATTGTCGAATATACAATTGCACCAACGGTAATTTCTGTCGATCATCAATTGACCTATGAAGAAACTCAAGCACTGATCGGCGACGAGAAAAAACCAGGCAAAAAGTATGCCAAACTCCTTCCCCTGCTCAAAGATCTATTTTTTACCCTGAGTCCGCTGGTTAAAGCCAAACGTCTTCAACGGGGTGGTTTAGAAGTTAGTACTCCAGAAATCAATAGTCTCTACAAAGATGAGGGACGAGTAGGAACAATTCTCAATCTCAGCAGTTTGCCCGTACATTCAATGCTAGCGGAGTTAACGATTTTAGCAGGTAAAGTAGTTGCCGAACATCTACAGGCTCTAGAATTGCCAGGCATATATTGCACTCAAGCCGAACCAGACATAGAAGAATTAGAAGACTTACTTAAGCTAGGTAATAATTTAGGCTTGGAACTAGATGTTAACGCAGAAGAAAGCGTTACCTCTCAAGACTATCAACGACTAACCGAGCAGTTTTCTACCTCATCGGCAGCAATGGTCTTAAACTATTTGCTACAAAGCACTTTTAAACCAGTCAAGTATCTTACCGAACCAGGCAAACACTTTGGCTTGGCTTATGACGATGGCTATACTCACTGTCTTTCTCCCGGTCAGAGATATATCGACCTCGTGATTCAACGCATCTTAAAGCAGTATTTGAACACGGACGCGATCGCCGTCATAGCCGAACTAAGCACGGAGTAGACCTGACTAGTAGCAGTTGTCACGGACAAATTAACTGGAAGGTTTTACCTCCTAATATCCAAGAGGAAATAGAAACTGAAATTCAAACTATGTTGCCTTTCCTCAATGACCGCGAAAAACAAGCTGAAGATGCCGAAAAAGACCTGGCTGGTTTGAAAAAAGCGGAACAAATGAAAGAACGTACGGGTAAAATCTTTGAAGGTCTAATTACAGGGGTACAGTCCTATGGCTTCTTTGTCGAAATTGAAGACTTACTCGTCGAAGGCTTAGTTCACGTTAGTTCTCTTAAAGATGACTGGTATGAATATCGTTCCCGCAATAGCTGTCTGGTGGGCAGAAAAAATCGTACCGCCTATCGTTTGGGCGATCGCGTGGAAGTAGAAGTTAAAAGCGTTGACTACTATCGTCAACAAATCGACCTCGTTACCGTTGGTGGTGGTAGTGAAGCCAGTAACAGTGATTGGGAAGAGGAGTAAAGTAAGGAAGAAGGAACAAGGAAGGAGGATGAAGGAAGCAATAAGTAGCAATTTTTCTGCTAAATTCTTTTTCCTTACCCTTCAACCAAGCCTTAAAAGATTAATTAAATTAATTTAAAAATTAATAAACAAATGAAAGATCGAATAATTGAGCGGGCGATCGAGCTTGCTAACCAAAAGGGGATCGAGGCGGAGGTTTACTATGTCTCTAGTCAGGATACGCCGATTGAGTTTGCTAATAATCGTTTGAAGTCCTTAGAAACTAAGGCATCAGAAGGAATCGCCCTAAGAGTAATTGCCGATAACAAATTGGGTTTTGCTAGTTCGACAGACTTAACTCGTTTAGAGGATTTGGTTGAGGCTGCGATCGCGACTGCCGAAATTGGCGATCCAGTAGAGTTCGACTTTACTAAAGATGTTAATTACATCGACGACAAAAGCGATTATCAACCCCCCAAAACTGAAAAATTAGTAGAGGTAGGGGAAGACTTGATTGGCAAAGTACATCAATACAACTCCGATATTCTAGTAGATGTTAGTTTTCACAATCGTTCGAGTCTGGTTAAACTGGCAACCACAACTAATGTCTATACCGAGCAAAATAGCCAAAGTCTGAGCGCGATTTTGTCTGGTAACTTGGTGCGGGGAGAAGACTTTTTGCAGGCTTATAGCTACGAAGTCACTCGCGATCGCCAGCCCGATTATCAAGCAATTTTACAAAAATTAATTCAAAAATATCAGCGTGCTGAAGGTAGGGCAAACATTTCTAGCGGGACTTATCCAGTCTTGTTTACTCCTAGTGCTGTCAGTAGTACCCTAGGCAGAATGTTTGGCACAATTTTTTCTGGTCAATCCATAGTGCAAAAAGCCTCTCCTCTAACCGATAAGCTGGGAGAAAAGATTGTTGACGAACGAATTACGGTCTTTGAAGATCCAACCATTGGAGTGTCTGCCTGTGAGTATGATGATGAAGGTGTTCCTACTAGTAAAAAGAACTTGATCGATCGCGGAGTTGTCAAACAATTTTATTGGGATAGGCGTTGGGCTGCTCGTCAAGGAGTAAAATCTAGTGGCAACGGTTTTCGGGGCGGTATATCCCGTCCTAGTCCCAGCTTAGCTAATGTTGGCATTACTCCTGGAACGACTACCGTAGAGGATTTAATTGCGGGAATAGAAGAAGGGATTATTGTCGATCAAGTTTTGGGTGCTGGTCAATCAAATGTCTTGGCAGGAGAATTTTCTGTCAATGTGGATTTGGGTTATAAAGTCGAAGGGGGCAAAATTGTCGGCAGAGTCAAAGATACCATGGTGGCGGGAAATATTTTTGAAGCTTTTAATAATTTAGTCGATCTCAGCGATCTCCCAGAATGGGTAGGTAGCAGTGCCTATGTTCCCCATATTCTTTTTGCTCAGTTGGGAGTTGCAGCTAGGGGATAGCTTGAGTTTAGCTCTGCCAAAGATAGAAAAATAAAGTTTAGGGAGATAGGGAAGATGGGGAAGCTAGTTCGAGAAAAAAACTGGCTCGGAAAAAGCCTAGTTGCGAGGTTCTTATTACCAGTGGTTCTAGGTTTAGCAACTTTGTTAACTGGCTGCGTCGATTATGATGTGGGGGTAAATTTCGTTACTCCTTATCGGGGTGAGATTGTCCAGCAGATTAAAGTTGACGAAAAACTGACTATTCTGGCACCATCGGAAACTAGAAAATGGTTAAACAGTGTCGAAAAGCGATCGCGACAGTTAAAAGGCAAAGTTAAAAAATTAAATTCTCAGGAACTTTTACTGACTATTCCTTTTGGCAATGGTAAGGAATTAGCCCAGAAGTTCAATCAGCTGTTTCAGACTAGTATTGTTCCCGATACCACTCTACCCGATGAGCAAGCAGAATTAATTCAACTTAATTCCCAGGTGGATTTGGCTCAAAGCAATTTAATTTTTGTCGAACGTAACCGTATCGATCTGACGATTGACTTGAGAGCTTTAGCAGTTCTGACTCAGCAAGATAAAATTACCATCGAACCAGATTCTCTAGCTAATTTAAAGTTTCAGTTAAATACGCCTTGGATTGCCTCTAGCCTCTCTGGTTCGGAAGATCTCCAGCCGATTAGCAAGATTCCGAACAAAAGTTTAGTTTGGCAACTCCATCCAGGAGAAATTAACCACATTAGAGCGGTATTCTGGCTACCTAGTCCGATTGGCATCGGCACGGTAATCATTATTCTTCTGATGTTATTGGGTTTTTTGGTCAAATATCGTCGTTTTCCCGGATTAGCCTGATCGATTACCAATGACTAATGACCGTCAATTACTTCTTTGACGCAAAATAAATTCAGCGATCGCTAAATCTACAGGAGTTGTTACTTTGAGGTTGGTCTCTTCTCCTGGGACAATTTGGACGGGGAGTCCACATTTTTCAAATAGTGCTGCATCGTCAGTTACCTGCCACCCTAATTCTTTTCCTTGGGAGTGGCATTTTTTTAATAACTCTACTGCAAAACCTTGAGGAGTTTGGGCAGCCCAGAGATTACTACGGTTTGGAGTATCGGTAATAATTCCCCGTTCATCAACTACCTTAATCGTATCTTTGACTGGTACGGCAGCAATTAAACCCTGGCAAGTATTGAGAGCATCACTACAGCGCTCGAATAACTCAGAGGTTATCAGACATCTTGCCCCATCGTGAATTAAAACCCTCTTAGCACTATCTGGAAGGGTCTGTAAGCCGTTATAAACAGATTCTTGACGTGTTCTACCTCCAACAATTAACTCAACGGATTTGGTCAAATTTAGCTGGCTGAGGATATCTTTAAAATCACCGAAGTCTACATCCTGACCGATAATGCCAATCCAGTTAATACTCTCAGACCGTTCGGCAGCCAATAAAGTCCAAGCTAGCAAGGGTTTTTCTAATAGATTTAATAAAAGTTTGTTACGCTGGCGTATTCCCCGCGTAGCAAATTCGCTACTCATACGACGACCCATACCAGCAGCGGGAATCAGTAAGTGCATTTAATTTGCGATGTTTTCTTAAAAATTAAGTTGGTTTAGCTCTATCATCTACTAAAATTGTCCTCAGATAAAATTAAAGACTATATCTTCTTCCTAGAATGCGTATACTGGCTCTCGTCCCTGGCGGAATTGGCAATCAACTCCTATTTTTTCCCACTTTAGAAACTCTAAAACAGCGATATCCTCAAGCTCCAATTGATGTACTGGTAGAACCTCGCGCCAAAAAAGCTTACCGAGTTTGTAAAAATGTTGATGAAGTCTTAGTCTTCGATTTCCAAGACCGTAACAGCTTTGCCGACTACCTCAATCTCTTAGGGATTTTACGCGATCGCGAATATGATGCCCTAGTCAGTCTCAGAACCAGTTGGCGGATTAAATTAGTTTTGTGGCTTAACGGTATACCCACCAGAATAGGTTATCAGGACGACTCCGCTTTTTTACTTTCTAATCCTGTTACTTCTAAATCAGAGCAATATATTGCCGAGATGTATCACGATTTGGTAACAGGATTTGGCATTAAAGCTGCCTGTCCCCCAATTACGATTAATGTACCCACGGAAGATATCGACTGGGCAGAAGCCGAACAACAACGACTATCAATTAAAGATAGCGGTTATATAGTTCTTTGCGACGATCGCTCCATACAGTCTACAGAGCCAAGTATCAGTGCTTATCCTATCGACAGTTGGCAAAAAATCATTGACGACATCGAACAAAGACAAACAGGACTGTCTATTTTAGTTTTACAGACAGATACCAATCAAGAATGGGTAACAGAGATAATTTCGGCAAACAACAATCTTAAAGCGATCGCTCCTCCCGACATTGGTAAAATGGCAGCGATCGTTGCGGGGGCGAACTTAATTGTCTGTAACAACAATGCTGCATTGCAGTTGGCTATAGCTGCGAATACTTATACTTTTGCTTTATTAACCAGTCAAGATAATAAGGTAATTCCTCCACAGGGCGAAAATTGTCTTGGTATCGAATCTACAACAGAAAATCTATCGGACATTACACCAGACACAGTTATCAAACAAATGTGGCAAGGATAATTAAGGAGTAAGGAGTAACTAGTTCGGAGTTCGGAATTCGGAATTCGGAATTCGGAGTTATTAGTCATTGGTCATTTCTCTTGCTCCCCATGACTTCTGACTTCTGACTTCTGACTCTCTAAATAAAAAACCACTACAAATTAAAATCTGAGGAGACACATAAACAAAATATATTGATAAATTTGTATGGATAAGCAGAATTTTTAAGCAACTGAGCAATTGCTCATGAAACAAAATAGTTGGGAAGAACCGAGATCGTTTGCTGAAACAGTTCAGCTAGTAGAAAATTACGTCAGACAAGAAATTACCAGAGAAACCAAAGATAAGCAGCTTTACTATCACACTCTCGACCATGCCTTAGCTGTTAAACGTCGCGCTAACACTATTTTTCAGGCGATCGAGTCCTTTATACCAAAAAATCAACTTCCAATTGAATTAGTGCGATTAGAATGTCTACTCGGTCTTGGTGCGATCGCTCACGATCTGGTGCAGCAGTTTTCCGTCCCTACCGAGATTCAGATGCCTCGCAAACGCACACCAGGAGTTAGCGAAACTGCAACGGTTGCTAAATTATTTGAATATATTCAACAATTAAACCAAAAACTCTCAAAACGCGGTCTTGATGCTTCTCTTCTCTTTAACGATCGTGATCTGGCAATTATTGAAGAGGCAATTTTGGCGACAATTTGCGATCGCGATCCTCAAGCAGGAAAAGCCAGCTATAGTTTTTCCCCCTATTCTATTTATCAGCCCTATCTCTATAACCCCGAACCAAAAATTTCAATTGTGGGCAATATTATTGCCTTGGCAGATTTGGGAACGTTAGGAATGGATGGGATAGAACAATATATCAAAGAAGGAATTTTAATTTTCTTAGAAGATAATCTCGATCTTAAAGATTTAATCTTAAACTGCGATCGCCCCGCTTTTTCGGTGACGGAAACTGTTAAAACCAGATTGCTGAATATGGCTCGGTTTATGGTTAATTTGGCCCGTGAAAGACAAGCGAGATTGGAATTAGAAATTGCTGATTTTCCTCCTCAAGCTCGTCAGATTTTGCGATCGCAAATATTTGTTTATCTCAATCGGAAAAATATTGAAAAAATTATCGCCACTGTACCTACAGATGAGCATACTAGCTTGGCAGAATTAATCGATTTTTTTTGTTTAAACAAAAATACTTAATAAACTCCCTTATATCAGGTTCGATGTAGAAGTTAAATGTTTTGACTTAGGGATTTAGGGGATTGGGAAATAACTTTGTTTAAAGTAATTATCCGCACTTGATGTTATTCCTTGTTCCTTGTTCTTTGTTCCTCATTCCTCGTTCCTTCTTAAATAAGAGGTGACTAATCATAGCAACTCGTAAAATTATTAGTCACCTAGTTATCATTCACTAATCACAGAAGTGCCAATTTGAGACTCCTGCCATAGTCGAGCGAGAAAATATTCGCTGTTTTGGTCGAGTTCGCAGACAAATACTCCCTCTTCGCTATTTTGACTTTGAGCGATCCAAGTTCCAGACAAAGAAACTTCGATATATTCTTCGTCACAAGGAGTAACTTCAACTAGTTCTCTTGCTTCTAGTTCTGCTAATCCTTGTAAATAAAAAACATCTAGAGGAAGCACTAAACAAGCAATACTAGCTTCGACGTAAATATTAACCGCTGCCCTCAAACTAACCAGAATTCTGTCATTTTTCCAAGTTTCTACGGTTTCTTGTAGGTGTTCTAAATAGATTCCGTCTTCTAAATAGGTAATTTTTAACACGAGATGCCTTTCTCCTTAAAAATAGAGTTTTAACCAGCAAAAAGCCCACATAGACCTTTTATTTTTTGTCTTTCTTTTGTTTAAATAGCTTCATAACTAAATGTTTCCTATTTCTGCCCTATCGGCATTGATGCAAATCACGTTTCAATTGTTCTTTTCTGCCCAGCAGGATTCAAAATGGACAATAAAAAACCCTGCTATCGGATTTCTTCCTAGCAGGGTAAAGTTAATTTTTGTTAAGATAACGACCTACCTCAAAATTGCTATAACCCTGCTATTTAGTTTTGATTTCGACTGGAAATTATTTCGCCCTAACTTGCAATCCCTTGCAGATTCATAGTTACAGGTTTTTATATGTTTGTTTTCTGGTAAATATGCTTTTCTGTTACTCCGTTGGGAAAACAGACACTTTGAACCAAGTACCGTCCGCAATCCACCATTACGACGCGCTATATTGGAGATCGGTTGCCAAAGTGATAAAAATAACATTAAATTTCTTGAAGAGGGTTTTCAAACTGCATCTTTAATACTACACTTATATTACCGTATATGTCTAGTATCTAGAGGAAAAAAAATGCGAACCCTAACTCGCACATCTACAACCGAAATGGAAGTTACCAGTATTCGTTTGGAACGCAGTCTGAAAGACAAACTTAAAGAATTGTCTGGTAATCAAGGTTATCAAGCTCTAATCAGAGATATTCTTTGGAACTACGTTCATCAGAAATCTGGTGATTATCGTCCCCAATTTGCTCGTTCTGATATTCGCGCTACTGTCGAAGCAACTGCTCGTAAGGACGAAAGCTGCGCCCTAACTGGTAAGTTAATTCAAGAGAATGAACCAATGCTCTTAGGATTTACTATTTACGGCGATTTAGTGCCTCTGAGCGTCAATAGTGTAACTGAGTAGAATTTTCTTGGTAGGAGAATTGAGAAAAGGAGCATTTATTTTCTATTGTTTTAGATTACTCAAACTTCTTGATTCTCCGCCAAATAGCTAGATATCTCAATCCTGTTTTAGAGCGCGAAAATCCGATTAAGTTCTTAGAAAGTAGAGTGTTTAAGGTTTAGGTGCAGTGTTTTTAATCCGTTTCAATAACGATCGTCTTTGCGATCGAGTAGCTTATTTTCTCTCAAATTGCCTCAGATAGCTGTAAAGCTACAAAGCCTCTAGATTCTTTGAAACGACATCCAGCTCTATCTCGGCTGCTACCAAACTACCACCCCATGAGTGTGGCCGACAGCAAAAAAACTTAAAATATAGAATATATAAATCTCATAGTAAATTTTTGGCAACTTTAAAAAGTTATCTATTTTACTGATTCACTATAAATCTAGAAGGAGTTATCGACACAGATGACAGAAGCTACTAAAACTGTTGAAAGAGGTATTCAGCTAACCCCCGCAGCTTATAAGCATATCAAAATGCTGAAAGAACAACAGGGGAATAAAGAGCTTTGCCTCCGAGTGGGAGTTCGTCAGGGAGGTTGTTCTGGAATGTCCTATATGATGGACTTTGAATCACCAGACCGAATTCAAGACAACGATGAAGTGTTTGACTACGATGGATTTAGAATTGTCTGCGATCCTAAAAGCCTTTTATATTTATATGGCTTAGTTTTGGACTATAGCAACGCGATGATTGGTGGCGGATTTGATTTTACTAATCCCAATGCTGCTCAAACTTGTGGCTGTGGTAAGTCTTTCGGCGTATAGAAGGAATAGAAATAACTTAGCAAAACCAAATAATTAGACATTGAGACAGACTGGGTATACCCAGTCTATTTTTTTTGATTGTTTAATATTTGAGATCGTTAATCTCAAATAATCTCTAATTCTGCAATTGCCAAATTTTAACGGTTTTGTCACCACTGACGCTGACAATAGTTGAAGCATCGAAGCTCAATGCCACACTAGCTACCATATCACTGTGACCTTCAAGCACGGCCAGGGGTTGATAGTCTTCTAAACTCCAGACTCGAATTATCGAATCATCACTACCGCTGACGACCTTTTTGCCATCGGGACTAATTGCCACACTATTAACCCATCCTGAAGGAGAATCAAAAGTATGCTTTAGTTCCCAGGTTTGCCAATGCCAAACTTTGACAGTTTCATCATCACTGCCACTGACAATGGTCGTTCCATCGGGGCTAATTGCCACGCTAGAAACTATATCGGTATGACCTTGAAGAGTCCGCTCTAATTTGCCACTGTTTAAATCCCAAACTCTAACCGTTTCATCACTGCTACCGCTTACTAGAGTTTGCCCATTAGTACTAACAGCAACACTATTAACCCAATCTTCGTGTCCTGTAAGGGTGAGTTCTGATTTGCCAGTTTCTAAATTCCAAACTCTAATAGTCTCATCATCGCTGGCACTAATGGCGGTTTTCCCATCGGGAGTAATTGCCACGCTATTGACCACATCATTATGTCCAGTCAAAGTTTGTCTTGATTCCCCTGTTTGTAAATTCCAAACTTTGAGGGTGGTATCGTCACTAGCACTAACTAGAGTATTGCCATCCGAACTAAGGGCGATACTGTTAACTACGCTTTCGTGTCCCACCAGAGTTTGCTCCAATTCACCAGTTTGGGCATTCCAAACTTTGATCGTGTTATCCCAGCTACCCGTCACTACTCGTCGTCGATCCGAACTTAGGACTACGCTATGTACGATGTCTTCATGTCCTTCGAGATCGCTGGCCAATAGATATTTGGTCGGAAAATTATTGGGGGGTAAAATAGCTACCCGATCGTTGTTTGCTTCTGCCAGTCTTTCTCGTTCTTCTCGTGCTGCTTCCCGTTCTTCTGCCTGGCGTTCTCGTTCTTTTTTGGCTGCCTCTTCCTCTGCTAACCGTTTTTCTTCGGCGATCGCTGCTTTTTGTCTAGCTTCTTCGGCTGCAAGACGTTTTTCTTCGGCAAGACGTTGTTTTTCTACTTCTGCTATTTCAGTTTCTTGTCTTAGTTCCTCCATAGCAGATAGATAGATATTAATCGGGATGCCTCGGCTAAGATCTCTTCCCGTGATCGGGTCTCTTTCTGTTTCGCCGTTAATTGCGACCAAACGCCCATCTTCGTCTACTACTGCACCACCACTACTTCCTGGTAAAGTTTGATTGGAATAAACTAGGGCATAGCCTTCATTTTCTTCTGGATTGATTAAAACATCTTCTCTAATACTCCTAACCTGTCCCGACACTAGATCCAAGTCATTTTGAATTGCAGGAAAACCAGCCACAAAAATTGTTTGTAGGGGAACAACTCGATCGGAATTACCCAGATCGGCGATCGCGTATTTTTCCTGACTTTCAAAGGTAAGAATCATTAAGTCCAAACCAGGAAGCTCTTGTTTATTAGCTACTGGATGTTTGGTACCATCAGGAGTCTGTACCCGATACACTCCATCCTCTCCAGCAACATGGTAGTTAGTTAATACTGAGTAAACATCGTCTTGGCGTTCGATAATTACTCCAGAGCCATTGTGACCTGTTTGAGCTTGAATTACTTTGACGGTAATATCTCTGGCTATAGTACTAATTTCTCTGGCGTTAAGAGCTAGCGCTTTCATTGGCTGCATTAAGGCGATCGCGACTGAGGCGATCGCGACTTTCAGTTGCTGCTGAAATTTCATAGAAGCTTGTCAAGAAAAATTTAAATGTATTAGTTTAATAGATGGCGATCTGGCTATTAAATGCTCATTGTTGACCGTTCCAATTGAGAAACATCTCCATGTTGACGTAGGTTTCTCCATTGACCTCAGAAATTATGGTTTCCTCCCTTGAGGCTGACTGGTTAGAACCGCTACTCAAACGAATTGGATCGCTTCCTGTAGCCCAAACTCTTTGGTCTAAAAGCTTGATTAGAGTTTTATTGGGGTCTGTTCCTGGTTTAAACGTGACTAGCAGTCCATCGGGCAAACAAGAACCTCCTGGATAAGCTGCTACACAAAGTGCGGGAAGATTATTAATTGTGTCTGCCTTGATATACTTAAGTGTTCCATTGTTATCAAATTTCTGAAATCGCTGGGAGACAATTTGACAGCGTTGAGCGGGGGTAAAAGGCGGGGGAAAAGAACGATCTATCCAATGAATCAAAGGTAATGAGCCTCTTTCGGTATGAACCGTGGTAAACATTCCCTTTTCGTCACAAAAGAAGCGATCTTGAGCATTACTAGGTCGAGTATTTATCCAGAAAGTTCCAAGCAATATGCCTAACCCTGTTATGGTTGAGATTAATAAATTTGATTTAATCATTGCTACTCGCTCCAGAGAAAAATTTTGTTGGGGATTAAGATTTGCTCTGCTCAAGACGAATTTTGCCGACTGGCAAAAATAGGTTTGCAGCTTAAAGTTTTACAGTTCATTATTTGTTTAAGAGCAAAATCAGTAATTTATGCATTGCTATATGCACTACTTAGAATTTTAGAATGTAATCTACCTAGGGATTTAGGTAATCTCAATTTATCGCCGAGCTATTAACATTAGTTAAAAAATATATTTGTAATAATTCAAGTTTCTTGACGTTCATTAAAGAATAAATTTCTCGATCGATGAGTAATATCTTAATTAGTAACGATGATGGTATTTTTGCTTTGGGCGTTCGTACATTGGCTAATACTTTGGCCCAGGCCAGTCATCAGGTAACGGTTGTCTGTCCCGATCGCGAACGTTCTGCTACGGGACATGGTTTAACTCTACATCTACCGATCAGAGCTAAAGAGGTTGATTCTGTTTTTGACGATCGCGTCACCGCTTGGTCTTGTTCGGGGACTCCCGCAGACTGCGTAAAATTTGCTCTCAGTGCCGTTTTGAAAACTCGCCCCGACTTTGTATTTTCGGGTATCAATCACGGTCCCAACTTAGGTACTGATGTACTTTATTCGGGAACGGTATCCGCTGCCATGGAGGGGGTATTAGAAGGCATTCCCAGTGTGGCGTTTAGTCTGGCAAGTTTTAGGGAATTTGAATTTCAACCAGCAGCAGATTTTGCCTGTAAATTAGTGGAAAAACTATCGGGTATAGATTATCCCCAAGCACCATTATTAAGCATCAATATTCCTTCTTTACCAGCTTCAGAAATAGCAGGAGTATTAGTTACCCGCCAGGGTTTACGACGTTATATCGAAAAATTTGAGAAAAGATTCGATCCTAGGGGCAAAAGTTATTATTGGCTGGAGGGAGAAATCATTGAAGATATCGAACAACCAGAAGATCTTAATTTACCGCCTCATATCTTGACTGATGTCCAAGCCATCCGCGATCGCTATATCACCATTACCCCTCTACAATACAATCTGACTGATGTGACTATCGTCAAACACCTCTATCAACAAGATCTATTTGATGTCAGTTTAGATTGAAAGGAAATATCAAAATAAATGTTATGGATGGGTTAGTCATTAGTCATTGGTTATTAAGTTCGTAGTTCGGAGAGACAAGGCATGCCTTGTCTGTACGGAGTTCGTAGTTATTCCCCATTTCCCCATCTTCCCCATCTCCTCCATCTTTGCCTTGCTTCCACATTGCTCTATCAATCATTGAGAATTGAATTTACTTGCTGACGAATTTCAGGGTTATAGAGTCGTAGATAATTCCAATAGTTGCCAAATACCCCTTCAACATAATCTTTGGTTTCGGCAAAGGGTATTTGTTCGACAAAGCGATCGCGGTCTTTGAGGTCATATCTATTTAACCAAGTATTAACGTTACCCGTTCCAGCGTTATAGCTAGCTACTGCCAATAAAGAACTATCTTGATAACGATGATGATTGTGTTTGAGATACCAAGTACCAATTTTGATATTATCTTCGGGGTCGGTCAGAGAATATTCTGGTAACTGTATTTGTCGAGCAACCCAACTAGCGGTGGGAGGTACAATTTGCATCAAACCTACTGCACCGACCACAGAATCAATCTCTGGGTCAAAAGTAGATTCTTTACGCATTACAGACACAACTAACAGGGGATTGATTTCTTCTTGTCGAGCGTACTTGAGAATGTAGTCTTGATAGGGAAAAGGAAATAAATTATGCCAATAAGCAGTAGTCCGACGCAAGGCTTGCCATTGTCGCCTTTCTGTAGGATTGTCTCTTTTCTTTAAGTCCCAAATTTCTTGCATTCCCTGGCTATATTGACCGAGAGCGATTCTTAACACGCCTTCGGTAAATTGTTCGTGGACAGAAAGCTGTTGCGGTTGTTCTATTTCCGATCGCAACATCAGCCAGGCATCATGATATTGTCCTAGTAAATAAAGTTCTTGTAAGGCTGGCGAACCGATGGGTAAAGGACTATAAGTTTGTGCCAAATCTAGAGAAGGAGTCAGAGGACGCAATTGCTCAAAATCGCCGACATCCCAATCCAACATCACTGCCGATCGCCATGCCCAGTATGATTGAGGATATTGCTCGATTACCCGATTAAAAACCGTCTTGGCAGCAGCCGATTTACCAATTTCTGTTGACCATTTTCCCGTCCAGTAAAGGGCTTTGGGAGCAAAATCTGAATCTAATTTGGAGCTAGATTGAACTACAGGCTGCATCCATTGCCATGCATCCTGTTTATTTCCGTTTGTTGCTAGTTTTTGCGCGATTTTCCAGCGATATTCCGCAGCAGCATTGGAATTACTATGTTGATTTAATAATTTATTGCGGGCACGATCGGCTGCTAGATTCTTCTCAAAACGTTCGTGAACGATCGCTTTGGAACGATAAGCTTCAGGGGCAGTTTGGGGAAACTTGGCGATCGCTTTTTCTAAATAGACTACTGCTTCGTCACCACTAGAAATACTGGCTAAATGGATTAAAGCCTCTCCTGCTTCTCTCGCATCGTGATATTCCCTCAGCAGTCTTTGATAGGCTCGTTTGGCCGTAGCAAAATTGCCATTGCGATGAAACCCCCTAGCAGCACGATATAAATTGCGGGGTGTAGGAGTAGCGTATAGATAGGCATCGGCAGCTTTACGGTGTTCTGCTTTTCGCCAATAACCGTCAGCGATCGCTTCCCAATCTTGAGGAGTTAGCTTGGCTGGATATTCTAGTACCAGGCGATCGCGAATTG
>JAAUYI010035331.1_pt1 | contig 24142 bp, 25 predicted proteins | sample 7278041 | NCBI WGS metagenome assembly JAAUYI01 (sample SAMN14350216, study PRJNA611818) | marine sediment metagenome | isolation source: surface marine sediment (0.6m) | place: French Polynesia: Moorea | collected 2018-08
CCTCATATTATCGCGGGACCTCGATATAGAGCAGCTGTTAACACAACAACCGGAACAAGGAAAATGAAAGATCTCCGAACTAATTATCTTGGGCTTCAGTTGAAAAATCCACTTATCGTAGGAAGTTGTGGAATGACAAACTCCATCGATAAGATCGTAGAATTTGCAGAACATAATGTCGGCGCAGTGGTTCTCAAGTCGCTCTTCGAAGAGCAGATTCTTGCCGAGCTTAATCAGAATGTTGCCGATTTTAATATGGAATATCCCGATGCCTACGATTATGTCCGACAGTATACCCGTGATAATGCGGTGTCGGATTATCTCACCCTAATCAGTGAGGCTAAGAAAAAGACGGATATACCTGTAATTGCTTCCATAAATTGCGTTTCTGCAGAGGAATGGGTTTCCTTTGCTAAATCGGTGGAAAGTGAAGGAGCCGATGCCCTGGAGATCAATATTTCTCTACTGCCCAGTGATCCGCACAAAAAGAGCAATGACTACGAAAAAATCTATTTTGAGGTAATCGAAAAGGTAGGTGATCTGGTGAAGATCCCTATCTCATTGAAGATGAGCAAATATTCCTCTTCGCTTGCCAACCTCATTGCCCGGCTCAGTTGGACAGGCAGGGTAAAAGGATTTGTGCTCTTCAATAGATATTATCGACCGGATTTTGACATTGACAACCTGAGTGTAAAAACAGCGCCGGTTTTTTCTACACCTGAAGAAATAGCCACCTCGCTGCGTTGGATTGCCTTGCTTTCAAGCCAGGTTGACCGCGATTTTGCCGCCTCAACCGGAGTACATGACAGTGCTGGTGTCATCAAACAATTGCTTGCCGGCGCTAAGACTGTGCAGGTTGTCTCTACACTTTATGCAAACGGCGCAAAATATATGAACGAGCTCATTGGTGGACTTGAGGAATGGATGGATCGCCACTCCTTCAATACCATTGATGATTTTCGGGGCAAACTGGCATACCAGGATAAGGAGGATTCATCTGCCCTGCAGAGAATCCAATACATGAAGTATTTTGCAGGAATCGAATAGGAAATATGTACAGCTGCTTGCCGCCTGTCTTTGATAGACCAGGTGCCAAGTGGCTTTGGGCTTGCCCGCAACAAAGGGTCGGCTGAATTTTTAGCGAGCATTGTTAGTACTATGACAACATCATTTACATTTCCAAAGAATACGTTTAGCAAAGGCGGTGTTCACCCTCTCGAGTGTAAGGAACTGACAGCTGGAAAAGCGATTGAAGTCATGCCTGTCCCAGCGGAACTTGAACTTGTTTTGACTCAGCACATCGGTGCGCCCTGTACTCCGAACGTTGCCAAGAAGGATGAACTTGAAGAAGGTGCGGTTATTGCTGAGGTTACCAAGGGACTTGGTGTACCTGTGCATAGTCCTGTTGCCGGAAAGGTGAAGTCCATAGGAACGTCAACGCACCCCATGCAGGTAAGCACCCCCTCGATCACCATTGTTGTCGATCGGGAAGCTTCCGCCGCCGAATACACGAAGAAGGAGTGGCAGAACGAAGATCCGCAGGTACTGCTGGGCAAGGTTAGGGACGCCGGCATCATCGGCATTGGTGGGGCTGGTTTTCCAACCCATGTCAAACTTGCCCCGCCGAAGAATATGAAAATCGACACCCTTGTGCTCAACGGAGCCGAGTGTGAGCCGTATATCACTGCAGACCAGCGCCACATGGTGGAACATCCGGCCGAGATCATTGAAGGTGCCAGAATCATACTGCGTATTCTGGGTATATCACATTGTATTATCGGTATTGAAAGCAATAAACCCGATGCTATTGATGCCCTGACTAAAGCTGCAAGTGAGCACGGCGACAGCGCATGTCAAATTGAAGTGCGCTCTCTTGAAGTCAAGTATCCCCAAGGTTCTGAGAAGCAACTCATTGAGTCGGTGACCGGTAGAAAGGTGCCAGCCTATGCCCTGCCATCGGCAATTGGTGTGGTCGTTCAAAACGTTTCCACGGCTAAGGCCATCTATGATGCGGTTGTTTTTGAGAAACCCTTGTATGAAAAGGTTATTACCGTTTCCGGCAGAGGTATTGAGCGACCGGCCAATCTTCTCGTCAAGGTGGGTACCAAGGTTCAGGATGTGGTTGACTATCTTGGTGGGATAAGACCAGGGTTGAAGAAAATTGTTCTTGGCGGCCCGATGATGGGATTTGCTGTCTCTACTTTGGATATCCCCATCACCAAGACCACATCTTCGATCCTCTTTTTGACCGAAGACGAAATTGATACGTCTCCGCACTCAGCCTGTATCCGTTGCGGCTGGTGCCTTGATGCCTGCCCGATGGGATTGGAACCTAAAGAGGTAGGCATCTACGTCGAGGCTAATCATGCCGAGGAAACGGAACCCTTCGGCGTTTTTGAATGTTTTGAGTGCGGTTCCTGCGCCTACGTCTGTCCAGCAAAGCGTCCGCTGGTTCAGTTTGTCCGCCTGGCGAAGATGAAGGCCAAGCGAAATCAATAAACTTTTTTCTCCGCCAATGCGGAGTTGTGAATGACTAATCAAACAAGGTATTGAGGAAAATCGTGAGCGAACAGCAAGTACAAGAGACCCCTTCAGCTGCTCCGGCCGGGTTATGGAAAGTTTCCGTCTCCCCGCATGTTAAGAGCAATGAATCGGTTGAAAAAATAATGTGGACAGTGTTTGCCTGTCTGGTACCGCCGCTGATCTTGTCGGTATTTGTCTTTGGCATCCAGGTGTTGTTTATAGCTGCAGTTTCCGTCGCCAGTTGTATGGCGGTTGAGGTAATCAGTCAGAAATCCCTGGGCAGGGAGGTAACCGTCAGAGACGGTAGCGCGGCACTTACCGGAATGTTGATTGCCTTTGTCGTGCCACCAGGTGTTTCACCACTGTTGCCGGTACTCGCTGCTATTTTTGCCATCTATATCGGCAAGCACATTATGGGTGGTATTGGCTACAATTTCTTCAACCCGGCGCTGTTGGGACGGGCATTTCTTCTTGCCTCTTTTCCCGTGGCCATGACTTCGGCTTGGCTGCAGCCAATCGAGCCTCTGGCGATTTTTTCTTATCTGAGCACTGCCGATGCCGTAACCACGGCTACACCACTGGCTGTATTGAAGGATCAGGGACCAGAGGCCTTTGCCCAGATGTTCGGTGAAGGTGCCAGCCTCTACACCAGCTTTTTCCTGGGCTGGAGACCTGGCTGTATCGGCGAGACCTCCGGTTTTCTTATGGTTCTTGGTGGCGCTTTTTTACTCTACAAACGCTACATCACCTGGCATATCCCCGTATCCGTTCTAGGTACCATAGCTATTCTTACCTGGATATTCGGCGGTCAGGAGTATTTTGGTGGTGATCCCCTGCTGGCTATTCTTTCAGGTGGAGCACTCCTTGGCGCCATATACATGGCCACCTGCTATGTTACTAGCCCATCCAATAAAAAAGCACAGATAGCCTATGGTATAGGCATTGGTGTCCTCACCGTGCTTATTCGGTTAAAAGGCGGTTATCCCGAGGGTATTTGCTATGCCATTCTGCTCATGAACCCCCTAAGTACCGTACTAGACGGCTGGTTTAAACAAAAGAGATTTGCCTTGCCGCAGGGAGCTGAAAAATGAAGGATATATTGACGATTATTTTCAGGCTTACACTGTCTTGTATTCTTGCCGCTACAGTGATGGGGACAACCTTCGTTCTCACGAATAAAGCCAAAAAACATAACGAACATGTCAAGGAAGAACGGGTTGCTTTTTCTCTGCTGGGTTTTGAGGGCGAGGCACCTGAGTCGGTGGCAATGAATACGGTCTATCGCTATGTTGTCTCCCGGGCCGGCGAACAGTTCATCGGCTATCTCATGCCCGGTGAAAATGACGGCTACGTTTTTCTGCAACTGGATCTTGACGGCAATCTTGTCACATCTGATGAAGTGAACTTGACGGATGAGAAAGTGCGGCAGCAGGCTGATCGGGAAGGTGGAATTATGAATGCCATAGGGCCAGGTAATGCTATCCGTTTTGCCGAGCAATTCCAGGTCATCAGCAATAGCGATGAGCGGGCTGCTTATCTCATTACCGGTAAGTTTCCTGGGTATAAGACCAATATTGCGGTAATGATGGCGCTAAATACCGATTTTTCCATTATCGGTTTTGAAGTTCTGGAACACGAAGAAGATCCGGGACTAGGCGGCGAGATAGAGAAACCATACTTCAAAAACCAGTTCAAGGATAAGCCTTTCGAAGTAATGCGGGATATCGATGTAATTAAAGAACCGATTCCAAACGAATATCTCGAGGCACTCGAGCGTGATCTTCCTCCGGAGCAGATCGAAGAAATAATGGAAAAATATCGAGGCAATGATATCTACGCCCTTACCGGCGCAACGATTTCGGCGGTAGCGGTAGCTGATGGTCTCAAGGGGATGATCAAGAAGTTCGCCTACCGTGTGAGTTTGTTGGACTCTGTTACCGAAAAGAATGAAAGCGTATCCGTGATTTTTTAACCACCAGGAGAGGATTGTATCGTGGCGAATGATAAGTCAAATTTTCAGCTGGTTGCCAATGGCATTCTCGCTGAGAACCCAATATTCAAACTGGCCCTGTCGATGTGTCCGGCGGTTGGTATTTCCACAACTGTGATGAACGGTGTGATGCTGGGTATTGCCGTACTTTTTGTGCAGGTGTTTTCCAGTGTCACTATCTCGTTGTTCAAGGATTTTATCCATCCGCGGATCAGGATACCCACCTATACCTTGACCATTGCCACCTGGGTTACGGTTATCGACCTGACACTTGCGGCAACAATGCCCGAAGCCTATGCTAAAATGGGCATTTTCGTAAAAATCATCGTTGCCTTTGCCATCATCACTATGCGCCTGGAGATGTTTGCCTGTAAGGAGCCGGTATCCTCCTCTTTCTGGGATGGTCTTGGTATGGGGCTCGGATTTCTGGTCGGCATGGTAGTGATCGGGGCGGTCCGCGAGATTCTTGGATCAGGGGCTCTGCTTGGCTATGATATTCTGGGATTCAAACCGCTGTTATTTTTTATTCTTCCCAGTGCCGGTTTTTTCGTTGTTGGCCTGATGATGGCCTTTTTTAACTATATTGAAATCGTCTATAAGAAATCTAGGGAACAAAGATGAAGAAAACAACCCTATTAATACGACTTGCATTCACCGCGTTACTGCTTTGTCTACTGCCGGTTTTTGCAATGGCGGATGGCTTGATCAAGGAGAAAAGCTTTGGCGAGGAAAATGAAATCATCGTCAAATTTGCCGCTCCCGTTGATCCGCAGGCACTGCAGAATTTTGATAATTATACCGTTTATGAAGAAGACGACCCCGATATTCGTATTTCCCTTGAGCGGGTGGTTGTTGCCGAAGACAATATGAGCGCCTCACTGTTTTTTGAGAATTCCTTGAATACAACAAAGAGGCATATTGTTTCCATTGCTGGAATCAGCGGTAAAGCAGAGGAGACCTTCGCTGTAGCCAAATCCTATTTGGGGTACCTGTTTTCGGTAATGATTGCTTCCCTGTTAATTAATAACTTTGTCTTCACCAAATATCTCGGGCTTTGCGTGTTCTTTGGCACTTCCAAGCGCAAGACCACTGCCAAGGGTATGGGTGTGGTCTTCACCCTGGTCATGGTGGCAGCAGGACTGATGAGCTGGTTCTTCTATCAGTATATTCTCAAACCCTATAATCTTACCTTTCTCCAGATTGTCGTCTTCATCGGCTTGACCTCGCTGACGGTTCAGGCAATTGATACTATCCTGAGAAAGGTTAATCCGGTGCTGTTCAACTCTTTTGGTGTTTTTCTGGTACTGGTTATAGCCAACTGTGTTGTCATTGCCGTTCCTTTGATCATGGCCAGTAATGAGTACAATTTCTTCGAAACCTTCATGCTGTCACTTGGTGCCGGTGGTGGTTTTCTCCTGGCTCTCTATTTAATGAGTTCGGTCAGTGAGCGAATGCGGCTTGCCAAAATTCCGCCGACATTTCAAGGGTTGCCTATTGCCTTTATTGTCGCCGGTCAGTTTGCCATGGCGTTTCTTGGTTTTTCCGGTCTGAAGCTGTTCTAACGCAAAGGCCTTTGTTAAAGTTTTACAGTGAGAGTACACAATGGATGCAGAATTAATTAAACTCGCTCTTGGCGGTATAGCCCTTCTGGCCTGTATAGGTCTGTTTTTCGGGATTGGTTTGGCAATTGCCGCTCATAAATTTGCCGTTGAGACCAATCCGCTCATTGAGGAAGTCTTGGAATCTCTACCGCTTGCCCAATGCGGCGGTTGTGGGTATCCCGGCTGTGAAGGGTATGCCATCGCCGTGGTCAATGATCCGGAAGTACCACCCAACCTCTGTTTTCCAGGGAAGGAGAAGGTAGCCAACACCGTAGCCGAACTCACCGGCAAGAAGATGGCGGCTGTGGAGGATCAGATTGCCCTGGTCCGCTGCTCCCGGGAAGAGGGACGGGTGAGTCACAAGCACGAGTATTTTGGGTTTGCCTCCTGTACAGCGGCAAATATCAGCTTTGGCGGTCCCTCTGCCTGCCAATACGCCTGTATAGGTCTGGGCGAATGTGCCGAGGCTTGCCCGTTTGATGCCATTGATATGGTTGAGAATTTTCCCGAGGTCAATCCGGATAAATGTGTGAGCTGCGGCATCTGTGTGAAAACCTGTCCGAAGACCATTATCGAGCTTCAGACCCTGCGAGCTCGCGTCTACGTTCCCTGTTCTACCAAAGATCTGGGTAAGACGGTCAAAGCTGTCTGCAAGGTTGGCTGTATCGGCTGCAAAATGTGTGTCAAGGCATGCCCCGCCGATGCCGTTGCCTACGAAGATAACAACGTCAAGATTGATCACAAAGCCTGTATTGCCTATGGTCCCAGCTGTGAAGAAGCCTGTGTGACCAAGTGTCCGCGCGATATCTTTCGTCATTACCAGGGCAGACAAGCCATTGCCAGAGGTGCGGCAGACGGTTTAAAAATGGCTGGGTAATCACGATGCAGGAATAACTTAGCCATCTGATTTGACAAAATGGCAAAGTCCCCATGCTCCCTTGAGAGTGTGGGGACTTTTTTGTTTGTAGAGTCATGCGTATATCATGACAATTCTATGTCAGCCATATGCTGGAGACCACGGTTACAGAAATATATGGTCTTGTTTATTAGAATATGAAGAGTGTGCCTGTTCAATCAAAAGAGGTGGAGTTAGCATTTCTATCACTTACTCATGAAACATTGGCCAAATAATTGAAACCTGGAAATCGCCTGTCATTTAATACTTCAGTTTCATCTGCTTAAAAATAACAAAGGCTTCCACTTTCTTGCCTGAACCATGGTATTTGGAGTAGAATAATAGAATATAAAATACCAAACAGGGAAGAAAATGGCCGGTTCGGACAAAAAGAGCAAACTCAAGGTAATCGGAATAATTACAATTCTTGTAGTTTCTTTTCTGTCTATCTATTATGTATCCACAGAGTCATATCAGAAGCGCTTCCAAGCGGCAAGACAGGAACGGGTTGCCGCAATCAATAAAACCGAATATCAAGCCAAGAAGACAAAAGGCGACCGCATCGTTCTCAAAAAAGGCGAACGGCAGGATGTAGGCAGAACCTCACTGGTTTTCAAAGGTCTGCAGGACAGCAATATTATGGTTGATCTTTACCTTCATGATCTTGACCCGAAACAGCGTTATCTTAAAAAGGTGGCAAAGGATGAGGCTGAAGATGGTTTTGAACTCGGTGGGATCAAATATAGGCTGATGACTGTCAATAACCGTTACTTGACGTTGAGACTGTTACGCCTTTCCCGTACACCTTGATACCTTTCTTGCTATAACGCTCAGGTCGTTCTAATCGTATGCTTAATTAAGTGAGTCTGATTCAGGTTTATTGAAGAGATGTTACCTGTGCTATGCTGTGGAGCGGTTGTAGAGGGGCACTAACTGCACCATGAGAATACCAAGCAGAATCAGTGATGCACCTATTAACTGATTGATAGAAAGTCCCTGGCCAAGGAAGATAAGACCCGAAAGGGCTGCAAAAACGGTTTCAGAGCTGAGAATTATAGCTGCATCCGGGGCTGCGCTGAAACGCTGGGCAACGACCTGAAGGGTAAAGGCGATGCCCACGGAGAGAATGCCGGCGTAGAAGATGCCGAAATAGGCCCCATTGAAATCGGCGAGAGTTGGCTGTTCGACGAAAATACCAACAGTCAGGCCAGCCACAGAACAGACCATGAACTGAACGGCGGCAACCACCAGAGGGGCCTGGGTCCGGGTCGCCATAGCGCCGACCATGAGAACATGGATGCCCCAGAACAGTGCGCTGGCAATGACCCAGAGATCACCCGAACTGAGACTGAGCGTTTGGGCACCGCTCATTATGTAGGTGCCAATAAGGCAGCCAATAGATGATGGCCAAGCGGACCAATGTACTTTGATTTTTAGCACAAAAAAGGCGATAAAAGGTACCAGGGGGACATAGAGCGCCGTCAGAAAACCGGCGTTGGCAACGGTTGTATGAAAAATGCCAACCTGCTGCAAAACAGCAGCAGTAAAAAGAGCAAGTCCGGTCAATACCATTCCTAGCCAATATTTTGGGGTGATGATGTTAAGGCTGCGTTGAATTCTTCTGTACTGCACATAGGCAAGGGGCAGCACCACCAGAAACCCCATGAAGAACCGCGCCGAGGTGAACATAATTGCTCCCAGTCCTCCTGTAGAAACCTGCTGAACAACAAAGGTTGAACCCCAGATGAAGGCGGTTAGAACTAGCAGCAGATTGGCTTGGAGTCTGGTCATTGTAATTGGATTTCTGTGTGGTCAGTCAGAGATGGTTATTTTTTAAGGATGAGATAATAACAGTTCTAGATGATTCATGATCTCAACCGCAGCGGAGAGTATACTTCGCCGCCGTTCTTCTGCAAGGAAAAAGATAGTTTGACCTTTATTCTTTATTGAAAACATGGAGCTTTGGCAGAGACTCATAAGAGATGATCCGGCCAGATGGAAAAGGCAACAGCCCACATGATCATACAGATGGAAAGATTGAGAATTCTCCAGGAGAGTGGTCTCTGGAAAAGTGGTGCCAGAAGGGTGCCGCCGAGACTGAGTGAAAAAAACCAGAGTATTGAAGCACTGCAGGCACCAAGCGTGAAGGCCACCCGTAATCCTCCATCGAATTGGCTGCTGATTGAACCCAACATGACCAGGGTATCGAAATAAACATGCGGGTTAAGCAATGATAGGGCCAGTGTGGTCATAATAATTGATGCCTGGGTAGTTTCGGTTGCTGCGGATGTCTGGAGGACGTTAGTTCGAAATGCCGAGCACAAAGACCTGAAGCCGTAACCACTAAGAAAGATTGCCCCACCAACCGCAGCGTAGGTACTTATCTCCGGGTGAGCACCGATAAACGAACCTATACCTGCAGCACCAGCAGTTATGAGCAATACATCAATGACCGAACAGAGCAGGGGGACGAGGATTATGTACTGCTTTCGCACTCCCTGGGCTAAAACAAAACTGTTTTGCGCCCCTATAGCAATAATGAGACCGCCACCAATGGCGAATCCTTGGAAAAATGGTAGCATGACCGCACCTCTATTGTAATTTTCAGCACGATAAGGTAATTATCTTCATTAGTAAAATTAAATAAAATCATGGTGAATAAGATTTACTAATAACATGGTGACGTGTGCTTGACTATAAACTCATTGAAGCTTATGCCGTTGTGTTGCGGGAGGGAGGGTTCGATAAAGGCGCAAAAAAACTAAACCTTTCCCAATCTGCCGTTTCTCAACGAATAAAACAGCTGGAAGAACAGTTTGGTCAGATCATCATTTTACGCACCAGTCCACCCCAACCGACACAATTTGGTAAGAAAATACTCCGGCTCTATAATCAGGTGCGTCGCATAGAGGATGATTTTCACCGAGACTCCAAGGAGCAACCAGCCGATTCATTCACCTCCCTTCCCATCGGACTTAATGCTGACTCTCTGGCAACCTGGTTCCTGGAAGCTGTACATCCATTTCTCAAAGAACATAAAGTGGTTTTTGACCTTATTGTCGATGACCAGGAGGAGACTCACCGACTTCTCAGGGAGGGGCGGGTGCTTGGTTGTATTTCAACCAGGAAAACAGCCATGCAGGGATGCAGTGCTTATTATCTTGGTGATGTCGGCTACGGGTTGTTCTGTTCGCCCGATTTTTATAGGCAATGGTTTAGTGAAGGACTGACCAGTGAAACTATCCGGCAGGCACCGATGATCACTTTCAACCGCAAGGATAAGCTAAATTCTAATATTCTTACCAGAGTTCTTGGGGCTGTGCCGAAATCGTTTTCAAGCTTTTATGTTCCTTCCTCAGAACAATTCATCGATTTCATTAAAAGAGATGTGGTTTATGGAGCTCTGCCGGAGCAGCAGAGTCGTTTACCACTGCAGAGAGGCGAGATAGTTGAGCTTGTTCCCGAGCAGCGGGAACAGGTGTCGTTGTATTGGCATAGCTGGAACCTGGATTCCCATCTGCTTCGTTGTCTTTCCAGGGAGCTTGTCCACGGTTTTTCCAGAATACACGAAGCGAACCATCTTTACGGAGAGTAGATATGAGTGAAAACGCTCAACATCAAGAAATGTCATTTCTTATCTATGGTGCCGGTGCTTTGGGACAGGCCATAGGCTGTATGTTGGCCCAGTCCGGGCATAAAGTCGATATGTTGCTGCGGCCCCGCTTCATTGAACAAATCCGTGCCAACGGACTGCAGGTTGATGGGGTACTTGGCCAGTTCCAGGCGCCACCGGATAATATCGGGCTAATCGATATCTTGGCAAAAGCGCAGGGTGAATATGACTATATCCTGATTACGACAAAAAGCTATGATACCAGAGCAGCCACACAGGATATTAAGAACAACTCCATTAAAGCGGGCGCTGTCGTCTCTCTACAGAATGGCTGCGGCAATCTTGAGGAACTGGTTGCTGCCTTTGGTACGGAGTGCAGTCTTGGTGGCCGGGTGATTACCGGATTTGAAATAGACAGTCCCGGCCAGATCAACATCTCCGTTACGGCTGATGCCATTCACGTGGGTGGCAGTGTGGCTGGCTTAATTCCTCAGACAGCTACCAAGTTAGCTGCCGCGATCACAATGGCCGGCCATGCCTGCCTGGCAGTCACCGATATTCATGCCTCACTTTATGCCAAGCTGCTCTATAACTGTGCTTTGAATCCTTTAGGCGCAATTCTCGGCGTGCATTATGGTGCGCTGGCCGACAACAGCGATACTAGATCGATTATAGATGGTATCATCGATGAAACCTTCAACGTTATTATGGCGCTGGGCGGGAGTACTCCCTGGAAAAATGCCGACGAATACCGAAGCGTCTTCTATAACCAACTCATTCCGGCTACGTATTCACACCGAGCCTCAATGCTGCAGGATCTGGAAAGTGATAAACCGACGGAAGTGGAAGCACTGGTGGGCTATGTCAGTGAAAAGGGAAGAGAGATGAACCTCGCCACGCCGGTTTGCGACCTTGTCGCCGCCATGGTGAGATTCAAAGAGACGTGCAATAGGGTCCACGGACAGTAAAGCTGGTCAGTCAGCTCCGCCTGCATCTCTAACGAAACTGAGCAGGTCGTTAAACGGCCTGGCTCCGGTGAGCGAAGAATTGTTGATGATAAAGGTGGGTACCGCCGTCACTCCTTTTTGCCGGGAAAGCTGCCAATGGGCATCAACGGCTGGACTAAAGGAACGCCTCTGCAGGACAGTCTCGGCAGCATCTACATCCAGATTGACTTGATGGACAAGATTGAGAAGTACCTGGTGTTCTGCCAGGTTTTTACCATCGGCGAAATAAGCATGAAAAGCGGCCATGTGAAAGGTATTTCCTTTCCCTTCGCTTTCAGCCCAAAGCCCAAGTTCCTGAGCAAGACGGCTGTTATAGGTTTTTTCACGTTGCCCAAATGGCAGCCCCAGCGAATCGGCGACGTTTTTTAAATGCTCAAGCATTTGGGGAATATTTACTGTTGAACCAGCAAACAATTCATCCAGCGTCCTGCCTTCAGGTGGCGTTTCAGGATGCAGCGGAAAAGCTATCCACTCCACTTCCACGTCATGGTCTTTTTCAAGTTTTTCAATACTCCCGGTAATGAAATAGCACCAGGGTCAGATATAATCTGAAAAAACTTCCAGCTTAGCCATGATTTCACTCCTTTGACTTTGGTCTTCTGACTAAGATGGGTATCTAACCAACTTTGTCAACACAGACAAAATGGTTACTTGAGTTGGCTGTCTTTGCTGCCTCGTCGATTATATGTCGAAGAGACAGTCTGCTCTTTTTCAGTCTCAGTCTGGCAGTCAATACACAGACGTACGCCCGGTAAAGCACGGCGGCGGGGTTCGGGTATCGGCTCCTCGCACTCCTGGCAGTGAGTGAGGCTTTTACCCCTGGGTAACCTGCTCCTGGCCTGCTTGACAGCATCTTCAACGCTTGCATCAATCTGCTGCGGTACTGCCCCATCATTTGTCCAACCACCAGCCATCGTGTTTTGCTCCTGCTTTTTTATACGTCAGGTCATTTCTTGAGAGTAATGAGTAATTTTTTATATTGCGTGGAAACACGTTTACTTTCTCTTGATTTTTGAATAGCCAAATTATGGGTTTTGACGGGCAGGCAGTTATTTTGAAAAAAGACCATGGTCTCTTCCGGAAATTTTGCCTTACATGCTGAAATGAGCCAACCATTACTCATATGAACATAATGCCCTGGATGCTTGACCATCTGGGAGAGCTCGAAAATTGTGGATAAGTACTTTTTTTCTACGTAATGAGCCAGCAATACAACAAGACCAGCCCGAACAACAAATTCCAGATCAGAATCAAGCCATTTCCTGACTACTTCAAGAACGGTTGCTCGATCCTTCGGTATGTTTCTAAAATTTGCTACTGTTGAATCAATCTGAGCCCAGTTGTCCACTTTTTTGAGAAATTTTTCTGTGTATGGCAAAAGGTCGCGAAAGGACCGGTCAATATAGGAAAGTACCATGCCCTCCAGCATGATAAGCTCATAGATGTATTGTTTCTCTGCTTTGAGAAATGCTTCGGGCTGATCTTCAGCAATCGCCTTGGCAATTTTTCTGAGAACAGGTAAACGTACTCCGAGGATTTTCTGCTGCGTCGGTATAATCTTCCTGTTGAACTTTTTATAGTCAGTATCAGCCAAATGTTTCAGGTTGTCGAGTAATTCTATAACACTTGTTCGTTCTTTCCATGTTGTGGTAAACACGGCCTTGCCAATTACGATGTGCAAACAAATAGATGCTATTAGCTTGCCGGACAACGTTGTAGATATGGACCTTTTCCAACTGGGTGTATTTGTGAGTAGCTTTGAAATTTACTGTCTAGAGACAACTACATACCAAATCTTTTCGGCTCAGATAATAAGTCAGCATTTTTACTAAGCAAGGGCTATTGGTATTGTGATTTTCTTATAAAAGGGAAGAATTGGTATATTCACGCAGGGTCCACCCATATATAAAAAGCCTGGTAAAAACAAAAAAGACATAATTAACATTTGCTGGCAAAAGTGATTTTAACCATCAGGATATCCTTGGTAAAAAAGGTTCATGCAGGAATGGGACAGACAACCCATCCTTTTGTTTTTAGGCAGCAGGTCAAAGGGCCTCATCATTGATTATCAAGAGAGATAAACGATCGTGGTAAACTAATTGTCCTTGATGGAGTTTACAACATAGTGGGTCGCTTTGGCGGTGGCAAAGGTTATATCATCGGCAGCATCGGTAACCACCGCTTCAAAATGAAGGATCTTTTTTCTCTGCTTGATGAACATGGCCGTTACATAGATATGCTTAACTTCCCTGGAAATGGCCTGAAGATAGCTTACCTCCATTTTCAAGGTCACATTGGGCGGGGCAACCAGCATGCTGAGAGGACCGATGGTATTATCTATGGCTGCTGAAACCATACCACCCTGCATATAGCCAAAGGGATTCAATTGCTCAGGCAATACGGGAAATCTGCAGCGAAAAAAATTTTCCTCCAGGTTAACAACTACAAACTCTCCCTGCATGGCAAGAAAACATGGGGGTGGAACTTCAAAACGATCCAGTTCGGTTGCTGATTGCGCATTGAGAATGGCAAGAATTTCTTCCGGCAGTTTATCTTGGTGGATCAAAGCTGGCTCCTCGGTGACAAATTATAGGGTGAGAATAGGTTTTTCTTAAGAAGGACGGCGGTGACCTGGTACCGATGAAGTAGATTCAAGTTCACTCTTGTTGGATAATATGAGTATACTTGTTGTTTAGAACTGATTTCCAGAATTAAGGTACTAATCTTCATCACGGTGCACTGTCTCAGGAGTAAAGGCTGGCAGGCACACGGCAATATATTCAGCACCACCTGGATTTGGGGTACTGTATTGAACCCACTCGTCCGGTGGAACGATGACTGCCTCGCCAGCTTCAACCTCTATCTCGCCCGATTCCGTCCTGATCAGCAACATTCCCTTGAGTACGATGGTATATTCAGTGAATTCAGGTTTTTGGCCCGGTTCAGTCCAGCCGGTTGGGCTGGTCATCTTGGCAATGCTAACCTCGGAGGTTTGAGAATTCACCAGGCCGATGTATTCTTCGATTTTTTTCGGTTTGTTGCCGGCAGCCTCAATCAGTGTAGGTGTGGTTATTTTCTGGATCATTTATCTCTAATCTCTTAATGCTGTACGAGATGTACAGACTGTTATCATTGTGTTAACAGTAAAATTAGCAGTTAGGATTGTATCTGTTAACATAGAGAAATTTCTATTACCATTCAAAGTAACTACAAGGTACAAAATCGCAAACAGTTTAGTGCCTTACTATCCAACTTCTGATATGGAGAACAAGAAAACGGGAAGCGTTAAAAAAATTGCAAAGTTGGGGTATGCTCCAAGACACTTACACCCCTCAAGGGGGTACTAAACAGAGTCCCGCTTACGGGGTTAGGTTTTAGGAGATGGGTTGTGCAGCCAATTTGCGATCAACAACGTTCCAACTTAACCCTATGGAAATAAAATTTTTCTGTAAAAGCAAAAAACCGGCATCATCAAGAAATGATGAGCCAGTTGTTGGTAAAAGAATGTCAGGATAGTATTATTCAATGATTGTTCTATAGGGTAGAGAAAGATCATCTGACAGTATATCGTATACCTGGTAAACACCGAGCATCGGTCCCTTATCCGAAGTATTTACCTCCATGTAGGCCGAGACGGCATCATAATTAAAATTTAAGACATAATTGATTCGTTGGGACGGTACAAGCACTTTCAGAGAATTTCCTTTCATGACAATCGAAAATCCTGGTGAATCAAGGTAGATCGGCATATCAGGAAAAGTACCTGGAACAACAACCGATTTGTCATTTAGATCCAAAGGTAGAACCGACAATCCACCTGCGACCCTATCGTCAGAGCCGAGGACAACCCAGTGACTATGAAAAACCCTGCCATCGTTTGCAGTGTCGAAATCGTTGTTTTCATCCCAGAGAGGAGTATCATCAAAGTCTGGATGGGAAGTTACGGCAAGTGCCACAATACCGTCGATAGCACCGAAGCCTAGGTCCTGGGAAGAAAGTGTTGTCGGGAAAACATAACCCAGAACAGGGGCACCATGCAGTTCACCATTAGGCCTGGGGTAGGTGTTCCCGGCGATACCCTGAACGTCTATGGCAAAGACGATGAGTTCAAGATCCTGGTAATAGGTTACTGATGCGGATTCAAGAGCCATGTCCTTGGTGTTGAGGCTTTCAGCCTGTGTCGCTGTTTTGTGATCAGCTGCCATTGCCGAGAAGACAAAAATGAATAGTATAGCCGAAATGAGATTGGCAAATATGTGGTAATATTTTTTCATGGTTTTTCTCCAACTTGGTAATGTTTGAGGGTATTATCCTAAAATTATTTGGGGCTAGGCCGGCTTGAAAGAAAAGGTATATTTCTAAAAATATAAATAAAGTAGGTACAAACTGGTGCAGTAGGCACTTATCGGTACTTCTTGCTGGATTTATGACGAATAAAAATTCACAACTGCCCGTTACTCTCATCATAGAGGATATCATCGGCTGTAAGTGGTCATTGAGTGTGCTTCTGACAATTCAGCAGGGAGTATGCAGGCCAGGTGAACTTACTCGCTCTATACCGGGAATAACCACCAAGGTGCTTAATGAAAGGTTAAAGAAAATGGTGCGTTATGCAATTCTACAGAAACGGATCTATCCAGAGGTTCCACCAAGAGTTGAGTACGAGTTTACTGAATTTGGTCGGAAGATCTGGAAAATACTAGATGATATCAGAATGTTGCAAAAAGAAGTTGAGGAAAGGAAGTAAGTTACTCTAGGGGTAGCGATTGCTTCGCCTAGTGGAGTTATGGAGTAATGGAGTTACATTTTATCTTTATTCTTACCTGGCAGATCTTATCACAACATCTTCAGGATTGGACTGAAAAATCATTGCTATGACAAAGCCAACAGAAAAGATATAGGCTGGTAAAGTTGTATTTTATGAACAAAAAACAATTGATATGAGTAAAAAGAGGATATGCCATGAACCATAGCAATAAGAAACTTGTCGTCATGCTTTCAAGCATGATTGTTTTCCTTTCCTGGGGGGCGCAAGTGTGGTCCAGGCCAATTGATCAAGGAACGGCTGTTGATCTGCGGGGTACAGTCTTCTCCATCTTCGATACGGATTTTGACGATGGTGGTTCCATCCGTATGGATCAATATGAGATAGAAGCAGGTCTTGATTACCAGTTATCCAAGCAGCTTGAAACCGGTATTGGGGTAAGTTACACCATGCAGGAGTATGATTTTTCAGGCACTTCCGGTTTTGGCGGACTCAATCCCTGGGAAGACATTCATACCTTCGCCGTCACCGCTTCACTCACCTATTCACCGGACCAGAACTGGAGCATTCTCTTCTCGCCATTCGTCGAATCCTCTGCCGAATCGGGAGCCGATGACAGCGAATCATATTCCTACGGTGGCTTTATTTTTGCCTCTTACGCCTATTCCCGTGATTTAGTATTGGGATTCGGCGGTGGCCTGACCTCAGGTTTGGAGGAGACCACCTTCATTCCAGCTCTTTTTGTCAGGTGGCAGATAAGCGATAAGCTTTTACTGGCGAATCCAAAGGATGCCGGACCATCTGGCCCTGCCGGCCTGGAGTTGAGCTATGCTCTTTCTCCCCAATGGAATTTCGGCGTGGGAGCAGCATACAAGTCGAATCGTTTCCGGCTTGATGATGAGGGTGTTGCCCCTGACGGTATTGGTGAGTTTTCCGGAGTTCCTGCCTGGCTGCGAGTTTCCTGGCAGCCTACGGATTTTACTACTCTGGCGCTCTATGGTGGCTACACCTTTGCAGGGGAAATCGAGCTGGAAGACAGGAATGGCGATGATATAGTCGACGACGAATACGATCCTGCTCCCTTTGCTTCCGTCTCACTGGAAATTACGTTTTAAAATTAGTACCGGAAAGCTATAGAAATACTTGATAAAATCTATTTGATTACTCATGATAATTAGGTTGCTACTGTCAGGATATTCTTCCACAACTTGGATAAAGTGAAAAGTGGAGGACCTAATCCAGGTTCATCCACTAGCTAACAGCCTCATTATTTCACAAAAACCTTTAATGAGTTATTGGGTTATACCACCTTTCTTATTTATCGAGACCGAGTTCCCCCGATTGCAGGTACAACTGGTTCTGTCTGCAATTATTTCAATTATTGTTTTTTGAAGTGATATTGAATATTAGGTTCTTGCTCAAGCGACCTTCTTTAGTTACTATAAATATGTTGATTAGATGGTTTGAATTATTTTGCAGTAAAGATTCAGATCTCCACAGCCATCAAAGCCATCAGTCCAGCTTATGGAGGCTGAAAATCAATTAAGGTATTCGATTTGGGAAAGCGAAACTCCGTTGTCCTGATATTTTTGCTGTGTTCTGTTGTTTCTCTCTGTGCTTTTCCATCTCTATCAGCTGCTCATGCTGATAATCCTCATATTCTCTTGATTAATTCCTACCATCAGCAGATGCCTTGGGTGAAAGACATAGGTCAAGGCGTTGAGGATGTGCTTTTAGCCGATGAAAATTCCTATTCTCTGCATATTGAGAATATGGATTCCAAGGAATTCCATTCTGAAATCTATTTTGCAGCATTCAAAGATTATCTGACAGCCAAATATGCTGAGACCGATATCCATCTCATTCTCTCATCTGATAACAACGCTTACGATTTTTTGCGAAAACACCGTGATCAGTTGTTTCCAGGTGTACCGGTGGTCTTTTGTGGTGTGAACAATTTCGACGAATCCCAAATCGCAGATATGTCCGGAATTACCGGAGCCACGGAAGTCTTTTCGGCCGACACCACCGTAAAATTGGCACGACAGCTTATTCCGGAACTAAAGAGGGTGTATATAGTCAACGATTATCTCAACACGGGGCGCTTTTGGGAGTCAGACATCCGTAAACAACTGGTAAATTTAGAAAAGAGGATAAGCTTTGAGTACAACGAAAACCTTAGCTTTGAGGAGCTATTGGATTATGTTGCCGCTTTGCCTGCCGATACCGCCGTGCTGCTTGGTGCCTATTTTTCGGATAGAGATGATAAATTTTACACCTACGAGCAGGTAGCTTCCAGACTCTCCCAGGCAAGCAGTGTGCCTGTGTTCTCCCTAGTCGAGTTTATCATCGACGAGGGAATGGTGGGCGGGCAGGTGATCAGTGGGTACTATCAGGGTCGGGCAATGGCTGAGTTGGCCGTGAAAATCCTTCAAGGGGAGGATATTCATAAGATTCCTGTATTAAAAGAAGGCAGCAACAGAGCTATTTTCAATTACGAACAACTACAGCGCCATGGTCTGAAGGAGCATAACTTACCTCAAAATGTGGTGATAGTTAATCGCCCGTTCAGTTTTTATGAAACCTACCAGGAGCAGATATGGATAGTGGCCGCTTTTATAGCGGTTTTAATGACCGCTATTCTTTTGCTTATTATCAATATAGCTCGGCGAAAAAGTGCTGAGCGTTCCCTGCGCCAGAGTGAGAAGAGGTTTCGTCAACTGGCCGATGCCACCTGGGAAGCCCTGATTATTCACGATAATGGGGTGCTGCTTGAAGCAAATGAGATGTTCGAGCATCTATCAGGTTACAAGCTTGAAGAAATTCAAGGAACCCAGGTCGTGCCCCTCTTTTTTCCGGAAGAGTACCAAAAACAGGTACGGCGAAGATTTGCCACCAGTGATCCCAATATGTATGAGGCAATAGCCAGGGATAGGAGCGGCAGGGTTTTCCCCATTGAAGTACGCGTCCGGTACATGGAGTATGAGGGAAGACAGGTTCGGGTTGCGGCCCTGCGAGACCTCACCGAGAGACAGCAGATGGAAGAGCAGCTCACCCAGTCGAGAAAACTGGAGGCCATGGGCACTCTGGCAGGTGGCATAGCTCATGATTTCAATAATATTCTATCAGCAATCATCGGCTATGCTGAGATCCTGTTATTAACAAAGAAAAACGATGCTGATACTTCTGAGAAACTGCAGCAGATTCTCAATGCAGGTAATCGGGCGAAACATCTGGTTCAGCAGATATTGACCTTTGCCAGAAAAACGGAAGAACAGCTTGAGACAGTTCAACTATCCGAGGTAGTAAGAGAGGTTGTCGAGCTCATCCGGGCATCTTTTCCTTCTTCGGTTAAGATAAAGGAATTGGTATCCACCGATGGTTGTGTTTTAGGGGACCTGACCAAGATGCATCAGCTGGTTATGAACCTCTGTACCAATGCCGGAAAAGCCATGCCGGATGGAGGGCTTCTGGAAGTATCACTTGTTGAAGCTGTGCTGGAGGATGATGATGTTGCCGCTCATCCGGGACTTTCTCCTGGTCGATTTCTCCGATTAACAGTCAGTGATACCGGAGGAGGCATTGCTCCTGATCATATTAGTAAAATCTTTGATCCTTTTTTCACCACAGACGAGAATCAGAAAGGTACTGGTTTGGGACTTGCAGTCGTTCATGGCATTGTCAAGGAGTGCGGAGGTATCATTGAGGTTGAGAGCGAAGAGGGAGATGGGACTTCATTTATCATTCATCTGCCCCAGGCTGATTGCCTGCAAAGCGATACTGACGCTCCTGCCCAGACTCTTCCGAGTGGACACGAAACCATCATGATTATCGACGACGAAGAAGACCTTATTCAAATAGGTGTTGAAGCTCTTTCAAGTCTTGGCTATCACGTGCAAGGTTTTGCCAGCAGCCGCAAGGCGGTTAAGTGTTTTGTTGCAGACCCGGAGAGATTTGATCTGGTGATAACCGACTTGACCATGCCGGAAATATCCGGTGAGGCTGTAGCGCGAAAGCTTTTGGCATTACGAAACGACCTACCCATCATTATCTGTTCCGGGTATTCGGAAACATTTCATGAAGATGATGCCAAACGTCTGGGAGTCAAACGATATCTCGTAAAACCGGTCGCCGCTAAAGATATGGCAATGCAGGTCCGCGAGGTACTTGATGAAGCACAAGCCAAGCCCGCCTGATTCCCAACTTAATTGACTGAGCTTTCTAGCTGTTTTGGTCGATGAGGTGTTTCTTACGCTTGATGTAATTTGTTTAAAATCGAACACATAAGGAGAAATTTTATTGACAGCAAAAGGGTATTATGACATACGCCGTATTTTTTAATATAAGTGTTTTATGCTATACCAATTATGAGCTTGAAGCTGCGACTACATTGAATGTCTTGGACATGCTTGCCAGTCTGACCTGGAATGGTCTAAGTTTGCAAGTTTTAAAAACCGGCTTAACATACCCGCAATAGAAAATTTAATCCGTTAAGCGTATTCTGTTTTAGGGCAAAGAATAGCAAATCGCTATTGTCGATAAGAAAATGAAGAACAGCGACACAACTTTTTCTCGGTCAGCCTGTACAATCCTACTGCTCCTCACCATTTTCTGGCCCAGCAGGGGAATGGCTGATCTTCAGGCAATCCCCTTCGCGGAGGGTGAAAAACTGGTCTTTGAGTTGAGCTGGGCCATCATTCCGGCAGGAGAGGCAGTCCTTGAGGTGCGTCCCCATACCATGGTGAATGGCGAGAAAGCCTGGCACTTCAGAATGACCGCGGAGACCAATTCGTTCGTGGACACCTTTTATAAGGTGAGGGACCGCATAGATGCCTATACCGATGTCCGGATGAACCATTCAGTGCTCTACAAGAAAAAACAGCGCGAGGGTGACACAAAGCGGGATATTGTGGTCACCTTTGATCATCCGAATAATAAAGTGCAATATTCCAACTTTAAGAAAAAGAAGAAACCGGTCAATATTGATCCCGGTGCATTCGATCCATTATCTGCCTTCTATTTCATTCGCGGAGTGGAAATGACCGAAGGTTCTTCCATCGAGCGGCCGGTGACAGATGGCAAGAAATGTGTGATTAGCAGGGTTAAGGTGGTTAAGCGTGAAAAAATTAAACTTAAAAGCGGGACTTACGACACCTGGATGATCGAACCGGAATTGAAACATGTCGGTGGTGTTTTTGAAAAGAGCAAAGATGCCAAGCTTCAAATCTGGGTAACAGCGGATTCGCGGCGCATGCCAGTGAAAATTAAGAGTAAGGTGGTTGTCGGCAACTTTATCGGGGAACTTGTTTCCTACACTTCAACCCAGGCAAAGAAGAGCTGATACTCTACAAGGACGCACCATCAAAGACATCGAAGGGCAATGCATCAATGTCTAGATTATCGATGCAACCGAGATTGACCCGGTAGTGTCCCGGCAAGCGCAAGGTTTGATGGAAGGGATAAATTCCGCATCTGTTGCAAAAATGATGTTTGGCAATACCGCTGCCAAACACATAGGTCGATAAGGTTCCCTCCTCTGCAGAAATGCGTATTTCCGTCGGGGCAATGGTAAAAGGCGACATCATTGCTCCTTTGCGGCGGCAGATGGAGCAGTTGCACTTCAGGCCTGAGTCAATGGCTGATGCCTCAAATTCAAAGGTGATCGCTCCGCAGTGGCAGCTTCCTTTATAGAGCACTGTTGATTCCTCCCAAATTATATTTATCCGGTGATGTTGCGCCTACTGTATGATTACGGATTCCGTTACAGTCGGCGTCCTGAGCATGTATGAAAATTGTTAACAGCCCCTTTGCCAAGTCCATACGTTACATTATCGCCACCCTTAACAAAGAAGTCCATGTAAAGTTCTTCTGATTTGTTTCTATTTTTAACGGAATAATCGGATTGTTACCTAACAGGTCGATTGACAGCATTTTGATTTTCTTTTATGTTCATGATATATCCCCCTCTAGCGTGGAGAGGCTATCGTGTCAGATCAACTGAGAAGTGGTGAAGAAAAGCAAGGTACCTACCCTGTTTGGGAGGTGATACGCGAATCTTTGTCTGAAGGCGGTCTCTATGACAGCCTGCTTGGAGATGGCAACCCGGCTACCATACCACACGCCATTGGACTTAAAGCCCTTGGAATCGGCTTTGCCAACGCAGAAGAACTGCTCAACGATACCACACTCTCAGAGCTCTTCAAGAGCTGCAATCGTGATGTATTGGCCTTGGAGGAAGCGCTCTTCCTGATCTGTCAAAGTGAAAACACTCTTGATCAGCAACCTTTGGAGGAAGTGTTCAAACAGTTTACTTCTTCAAGAGTGAATCAAAGAACAATTACCGAATATCTGGGCGGAACGCGCCGCTTCATCCACGATCTTTATGCTAAATACTATGATCGGCAGAGTCTCGAAGACTTCATTAAGCAGGCGTGTTCAAAATATAGCAGAGAAAAGTCACTGCCCAGCGGTGCATTGGCTTCCAGGTTGTTTGACTATATGGGCAGTAAAAATTTTGCAAAGAGCGCGCCGGTTGCCATCAACACCCGCAACCAAATGTTGTTGGGAATGCGTGCCATGAAAACCTTTCAAAAGAGTGTACCCGAGTTCCATCAAGCTTTGGACGACCTGTTCTCCTGTTTTCCAATAATATGATTAGTGTGATCACTCAGTTTCCAACCGAACATTGCCTATCTTTTTGCAGCAGTAAAAGATCCGTTCAGGTCGAATTTAATGCCTGCGAGTTTATCGTATTTTTTAAAGGGTCATGACTAGAACAGAGGATTTTTTCTAAGAAGAGAAAGGAGTAATTTGTAGAGATCTTCATCTCTGTTGTTAAACCTAAACTCACACTCTTTAAGATGCAAAAGAAAAGTACTTTTATGCATTCCTCTAAATCTAGACAACCTGGTTTTAGCAAATCCCCAAAAGCTTTCTATTCCGTTTATATGGCTTTTGGAATTTGCGAATTCATTGGTTCCATGGCTCACCCGAAAATGCTTCTTATAACCAAGATCTACGAGGCCATTATAACCACGCCAGCAGTCAGAATGTATGACAGAATCAAGCGAGACTTTCCCTCTTATAACCTTTTGCAACGTGGCTTTGCTGCAATCTGGTACTATTTCTGTATATACTTTTCCTTGGCGTTTAATGATTCCAAAAACAATGGTTTTACCAGAAGCTCCACGTCCTCGTTTGCCTTTAACTCTTCTGGCACCAAAGAAGCTTTCATCAACTTCAACCTCACCGTTGAAAGGGGATTCTTTTTGGCAGCTTTCAAAGATCTCTTTTCTTATGGCAGTGAGGTAACGATTAACAGTATTCCTGTTAAGATTGGTTAATTGTGTAATCTGGGAGGCATTTAAATCTATGGCAAATAGCTTTACAAATCCCCGTATTTTCCTCTCAGAAATCTTTGCACGATTTGAATATTTATGCTTAGTCGTCATGATAGAATATTAGATCACAAATCATTGATCTGTTCTAGTCATGATCCTTATACATAAATATTCTAACTTTTTTCTTCCCTTCTTTTTTATTATCATAAATTAAAATCAAATCATTCGGAGTGTCGCGCAAAAGAAATTCCAAATTTGGTCTCAATGGTACCGTAACCAAACTATCAACAACAAAATATCTTACATTGTTCTCCCGGGCAAAATAAAGAATATCATTGTAGCTTGCAAGAGGTAATGGAATAGGTTCATTGCCAGAATAGAAAGCCACCCATGGCTTTCTTCCCATTA
>JAAUYI010184053.1_pt1 | contig 24140 bp, 20 predicted proteins | sample 7278041 | NCBI WGS metagenome assembly JAAUYI01 (sample SAMN14350216, study PRJNA611818) | marine sediment metagenome | isolation source: surface marine sediment (0.6m) | place: French Polynesia: Moorea | collected 2018-08
CACGGCGGATAAATCCGCGCTGCGCCACATCCCACGCCTCAAGGACATAGGAAGGTAAATCTTTAAAAGATTTACCTTCCTATTCGTGGGCTTTGCGCTAAATTCTGTAAGCAACAGATTCTCTGTTTTTCAAAATCCAAAATCTAAAATCCAAAATCCAAAATTGAATGACCTTAATTCAATTAAATCAGGTAAGCAAGATTTATCCCAATGGATTAGAGGCAGTGAAACCAACTACCATCACCATAGCTGCTGGTACATTCACTGTGATTTTGGGATCTAGTGGAGCGGGAAAATCCACATTGTTAAGATTGATTAATGGTTTGGAGACAACCACATCTGGGGAAGTGATAGTTCTGGGGGAAAAATTAACCTCCCAGAATGTGCGCCGTCTGCGTGCTCAAACAGCAATGGTGTTTCAGCAGTTTAATTTAGTCGGGCGATTAAATGTAATTACCAATGTAGCGATCGCTAGGTTGTATTATAGTCCCTGGTGGATGAGTATGTTGTATTTATTTCGCCAGCAAGATATCAACATTGCTCGTAGGGCACTGGCGAGGGTAAATTTAACAAGTAAGGCTTGGCAACGGGCAGATACTCTATCCGGAGGACAACAGCAACGTATAGGAATTGCCAGGGTTATAGCACAACAACCAAAAATTATCCTGGCAGACGAACCAGTGGCTAGTCTCGATCCCGTTACTAGTGAGGAGATATTGACTCTATTACAGGAAATTTGCCGGGAAGATGGTATTACCGTAGTAGCAAGTTTACACCAAGTAGAGTTAGCGATGCAATTTGCCGATCGCATTATTGGCATTAACTCGGGTACAGTGGTGTTTGATGGTTCTCCTAGACAATTGGGGAGGGATAATTTGAGGGAAATTTATCGACGGCAGGATGGTTCCATTGATGAAAGTATTAACTTGGCGTTTTCCGACTAAAAATGGTTTACCATCCTTATCAATCCTACTGTTGTTAGGTGCTGTCATCTCCATATTATTACTGACAGCTCCAGTAGTAGAAATAAATCTCGGACGACTGTGGTTATCTCTAGGTAAATTATTCCAGTTTCTACTGAATTGGTTAACCATCCCCGATTGGGCATACTTACCCAAGCTGGCTGCTAAATTATTAGAAACAGTACAAATAGCCATATTCGCAACATTTTTGTCCCTATTTTTCAGCATACCTGTGGGGATACTAGCTGCTAACAACACCACACCCCACCCCCTCATCTACCATCTCAGCCGTAACCTGATGAGTTTCATCCGTGCCTTACCTGAATTAGTATGGGCATTAGTATTTGTGTCGGCGTTAGGTATGGGAGCATTACCTGGTGTGATGGCATTGACTTTTGTCACCACGGGTTTTCTAGGCAAGTTGGTAGCCGAAAGCTTGGAAGTGGTTGATATTAAGGCTATTAGCGGCGTGCAAGCCACAGGTGCAAACTGGTTGCAAATATTACTCTTTGCTATTTTTCCCCAAGCATTACCAGATTTGATTGCCACTTTACTATACGTTTTAGATCATAATATTCGCGCCGCAACAATTTTGGGTATTGTGGGAGCGGGGGGTATTGGCTTTGATTTAGTCGAAAGTATCCGACTTTTTAACTACAGTCGTCTAATGTTAATTATCTTGGCAATTTACCTATTGGTAAACATTTTTGATCGCTGTTCTGATATGATACGCGATCGCATCATTTAAACCTCGTCCATATTGAAATCTGTGTCATCCAAATCCAAACCCTTACCTGATTTACCACCTCGTCCTAGAAATTGGATGCCATTATGGTTGGGTTTATGTCTGATTATCTTACACTGGATCAGCAACGATTTAGAATTTTCCGTTGCTAGTGTTGTTCTCAATATTCATCATATTGGAGAATACCTCAGTCGCTATACCTCCCCCGATTTCAGCGAACTGCCAAAATACTTACTACTGATGGGAGAAACATTAGCGATCGCATTTTGGGGAACTTTGATTACTTTTATTCTCAGTATTATCCTAGCACCATTAGCCGCCAAAAATCTCTCACCCCATCCAATTTTATACAGAATCAGTCGAGAATTATTAAACCTCTGGCGAGCCATACCCGATGTAATTTTAGCCTTGATATTTGTCAGTGCTTTAGGCTTAGGTCCATTTCCAGGAGTTTTAGCCCTAGGAATACATATGGCTGGAGTTTTAGGGAAATTTTTTGCAGACAGTATGGAAAGGGTAGAACCTGGTATTTACCAGACATTGCAATCTACTGGAGCTTCCTTGACTCAAATCATTGCCTTTGCAGCCATACCATCAATATTCCAGGAAATAATTGGTTATACTCTTTACACTTTTGACCGTAATGTCCGCATGGCTACTGTTCTCGGATTGGTGGGAGCAGGGGGTATTGGTGTGGAATTAGAAAAGAAAATGGGGTTTTTTCAATACGAGCGTTCTGCGGCTATTCTAATAGTTATCTTGTTCAGTATTATATTAATAGATTACCTATCAGCATTCATTCGTAGAATATTCAACTAGTTTGATGAGTCGCGGTGTGAGAGATCCCCGACTTCTTAAAGAAGTCGGGGATCTGTGACTCATCATGATTTTTTCTTTTTTCCTTTAACCCTTCATTTTTTTACCTTCTTCAGTAAAGAATATTTCATCAGACCTCAAAAACAATTTTACAAAGGCAGGGGGTAGAATTTCCAGTTGTGAACTGTAGAAGGATATTGCTTTCAATTTTTTCTCTTGAACAGATGTAATTGTCAGTCGTGATGCTGATGCTATATCCTTTAACTTGAGCTTCAGAAATAGAGGTGCTTCCCAAAACAACCAAATCGGATATTGTAGCAATTCAGTATTTATTTTAGCTTGAGCGATCGCTGATTTAACTATTTCATAAGTAGCCTCATGATCTTGATGACAATCATGACGATGAGGGACATAAACTTCCCCTGGTTGGTGAACTTTGAAAAGCTGAATTACCTGTTGAATAGTCTTTTGTCGTTCTTTGCTTTCTAACAATTGTAAATTACCATCAGGCTTGTCTAAAAAGTAAATTGATGACTCTTCTACTCCCAAAACTTTTAACGCTGTTACGGCTTCTTGTTTACGAGTTTGGATAATTGTAGTTTGAGAATAAGATTCTAAATCAATGAATCCTTGTCCCCCATCTGTCAGAAAAACTACGATCACTGGTATTCCATGTTCCCGTTTCCGGGCAATCATACCACCGCAACCAAGGGTTTCATCATCTTGATGGGGAGAAAAAACTATTACTGGTTTATGGCTCAAGTCCATTATTTCACTGCCATGATTTAAGATCCAATTGCTGAGTAAATGAGACTGGATATTTTGAATTTTTTCCAACCAGATATTGGGGATAATTTTTCTAATTAGTCGCAGGAATAGTTTGATATTCATAATTTTTTGTCTGTAAATGTTTATCTTATTTGGATGAAACTCATATTAAGAAGTAATTAATATCTTCTGATACAAGTTCACAAAATCTCTGATATTAATGGTTAGATGATGATTATTAAATGCTGCTTAGATACAGATTTAGTAGGCACCTTTATGTTGCAACACAACCCGCACTGTTTGCAGCAAAATTCGCATATCTAACCAAAACGACCAATTCTCAATGTATTTGAGGTCTAATTTAATTGCATCTTCAAAATTATCAATATTAGACCGACCAGAAACTTGCCATAATCCAGTAATACCCGGTAAAACTTCTTGACGAATAAAGTATGCTGACTTAAATCTATCTACATCTCTACTAGGAAGAGGACGAGGACCAACAAGACTCATCTGACCAAGTAAAACATTAAATATTTGCGGTAATTCATCTAAACTATAACGGCGTAAAAATTTTCCAATTCTTGTTATTCTTGGGTCATTTTTGAGCTTAAATAAAACCCCATCTTTATTTTCATTTTTATCCTCTAGTTCAGCTTGTAACTGTTCTGCATTTACTACCATTGTCCGGAATTTCCATATTTTAAATTGTTTACAATGTAAGCCAATACGGTTTTGCTTAAACAAGATTGGACCGGGGGAATCCAACTTAATTAACAAAGCAATCAACAGATAAAGGGGTGATAATATAAATAACAACAGAATGGAAGCACAAAGGTCAAAACAGCGTTTGAGCCAAAAATCACTACCTGTAATAATTGGTGCTGGAATTGTTAAATAAGGAACTTCACCCATTATCCTCAATAAAGATTTATGATAAAAAAGCTCATTCTTTGTTGGTAATATACGTAATGTAATGCCAGCAGTAGAAAAAATCCAGCAAACATACAAACGGTTTTTAATTGAATTCCAAGAAACAAAAGCCTCTACAATGCCCTTTCTGCGAAGATATTTCAAAGTTGCTTCTCTATTCTCTAAATCGAGACATTTAGATTCAGCAATTCCTTTGATTGTGTAGCATTTTTCTCGTTCTATTAATTTTACATGGGTATCTTTGTTCTCTGCATCGGTAATAATAAAAATTGGATAACGAATGGCTCCTTTATTACGCAATGTTTTAGTTAAAATATCAAAAATAAGACGACCGCTACAGGTCATAACTATAGATAATAACCAAAATATAATGAAAGTGGAACGAGATACATAATAATTTGGTTCGTAGAGAAAAGCTATAAGTAATAAAAAGATTAGTGATAAAGATAGTGCCTTGATTAAAGAGAGGTATTTGCGACGATGATAACCTGCCTTATATAATCCCTGAGATGCAATGATCCCGATTTCAATTGCGAAAGTTAAAAGTAAAAATGATGATTGTTGAGTCCAAGGTGAATCTAATGGAGTACCATAAAATACTGCTAAATTACGTGCTATTACTAAAGCAAATGTATCTAAAAGAATAAGTGCGAATATCCGCAGTATTTTAGTAGATAATCCCTTCTGTATGCAGATAGATTTAGCAGACCTTAAATCCGATTTTGTACTAGTCAAAGATAACGATCTATATCCCATTTATGTTACCATTAATACGTTTTATTCAATAAATATTTGTTATTATAAATACAATGAATAAGCCTGTTGACTGAATTTTAAAATTCAAAATGAAATATTTTTTGATTCTAGTCACAGCTATATTGACTAATAAATTTTTCGATAAAAATGATTAATTATGTTCAGTTTTTTTCATCCAACCTAACGTTTTGGTGCATTATCAAAAGCTCTTGCCATAGCATTCCATGCCAACTTACGTTGGAAATTAGAGTCTAGTGGTAACGGACGTACTGGTAAGCGATCTGAACGGGGAGCAGCTTGGGATAACCAGGTATATTTATCACTTAACCCCCAAGTAATTACCGCAATCACAGATGGCTGTTCCAAGACAACTGAAAGATAGTCTTCATAAACACCAGCAACAATGCGATCGCGAGCAGCAAAATTTACAGGTAACTCTCGATCTGATACATCTAGTTCAGTAATTAAAATCTTTAGACCCAGACTGGCAACATCAGCCAAAAATTTCCGTAGTTTGTTAGGGTTAAACTGAGTTTGATGACCTAACAGGTGTGATTGAATACCAAAAGCATGAATTGGTACACCTTTGGATTTCAAACGCTCTAGTAATTTGAGAGTCGCATTTCTCCTCGCTTCATCCCTGGGGGTATCATACTCTAGCCCTGTCTCGTTGTAGACAAGTAATGCTTTTGGATCGGCTTGGGCTGCAATTCTAAAAGCAAGCTCAATGTAGTCTGCTCCTAAAAACTTTAACCATGAATTAACTCTTAAGCCATCCCTACGTCCATCATCAGTTTCAATGGCTTCGTTGACTACATCCCAAGAGTGTACTCTTCCCCCATAGCGTTTAACAATTGTTGATATATGATTGGTAAAAATGTCCTGAATTTCACTAGAGGTTGTTTGTGGATTTTTAAATTTGTCATTTAACCACTGAGGAATCAGCTCATGCCAGATTAAAGGATGTCCACGAAAAAGTATTCCATTATCAGATGCAAACTTGGCAAAATAATCAGTTTCAGTAAAGTCGAAATTATTGGCACTAGGTTGACTCCCAATCCAATAAAATCCTGCTACGAGAATAGCGCACTCTTGAATAAAACTAGACTGTAGTTGTAAATCTTGAGAAAATTCTGGGGATTCAGGATCTGGATGCGCTCCGTAGATTAGCCCTTTAGCCGCAGCCCTTTGTCTTAAAGAAGTATTACCAACCACAGAGAAATCCCTTTCACCTGAAGCTTTAACCTGTTTGTAGTCACTGAATCTGCTGGAGTAAGCCAAGGGAACCATACTCGCCAAAGCTCCTAAACCTATGAGAAAATCGCGCCGTTTCAATAATTTCTGATGTTTAGCCATAGTAAATATTCTGGGCTTACGGTAGAGTCATTTTTTGGCGTTGCTGAATCAGGATATGAAACGTCAAAATAACCTTTATTTTTCTGGCGTTGCACAATCAAGGGATGATTTTAATATATACGCCAAAATTTCCCCTTATTTATCAATAGTTTCAGGTTATGCAAATTTGACTATCATCCCGTAACGATGCAACGCCATTTTTCTTTGTAACTTTGCGCCTACCCTACCCTGCGGGAAGCCACTGCGTGTCTACGGGAAGCCGCTCCGCGTCTAATGCGCCTTTGCGTGTTAGCGAAGCGGGGCGCAGTCCGGCAAATTCATATTTTCAATCAGCAAAGCCCATTTTTTTCTATCATCGAGTCTGGCTAATGGAATTTTTTTCAAAAAGTTTCCAACCAAACCAACTTGCTAGCCATTGCATCATAAAAAACACTACAAATCGTGGATTATGCTTAAAATAGCGTTTCCATAACCGCCTTGGCTCCATAATTAACCTAAATAGCCACTCCATGCCTATTTTCTGCATCCAACTAGGCGATTGCTTGACACGACCAGAATGAAAATCGAAGGCAGCACCCACACCAACCATGACACTGGGAATATGGTGTTTATGTTCCGCCATCCATAATTCTTGTTTCGGACAGCCAATGCCCACCAATAAAATTTTCGCGCCAGACTCTCCTATTTGTTTGGTGTAGGCTTTATCTTCGTCTGGTGTTAGTGGACGAAAAGGAGGTGCAATCTTACAGGCTATTTTAATACCGGGAAAATGCTGATATAAGAAGGTATTAAATGCAGCTAAACTCTCTGGAGTACCTCCATAGAGACCAATCGGTATACCAGCTTGTGCTGCTGCTTTACATAAGTAAAGGGTCAAGGTAGGGCCATAAACTCGGGAAGTTTTTTTGATACCCAACGCTTTTAATGTCCAGACTAAGGGCATACCGTCAGGGGTAACTAATGCAGCATTATTGACAATGTTGGCAAATTCTGCATTATCAAATGCTTCCATAGTCATGTGAACATTGGCAACACACACATAACAATTTTGACCTTCGTATGCCCATTCAATAATTCTTTGAGTAGCATCTTCATAACTGGTAGCATCTACCCGCATTCCCAGTATATAGCGGTATTTGAGAGGATTAAACTTTCTATTTGTGAGTTTCATTTCATCGTATCTACATATGGGAAATATTGCCTACTGATACCAAATTGCAGTCACATAAATTACTGATATGAAAGTTGATGGGGTAGAATTTGGGAGCTATTACGAGCTACAACTCCTTCATAAATATCCATCAACATCTGATAATTCTTCTCGGCTGTGTATTTCATCTCAAATTCAGCACGAGCAGCCTGACGCATATGAGTTAGATTTTCTGGATGACGTAAGAGTGACTCTACCTTGGCAACTAAATCTATTGGATCCCCTGGACGAAAAACAAGTCCATTAGCATGAGGCTGAATTAACTCTGCAAAAGCTCCAATATCAGAAGCTATAACCGGTGTCCCCTTGGCAAAAGCTTCAATTGCAACTAGTCCGAATGTTTCGTATGACTCTGCACAAACCACCAAAAATTTGGCTTTCCCCATCAGCTGGTAAACTTCAGTGGAAGACCTATGGCCCAACCATTCCACACCCACATCTCGTGCTGCTACCCTAGCAACTTGGGAAGCTAAAGGACCATCCCCTACAATCTTGAGGGGTATTTGTTTCCCTAATTTTTCCCAGGCCTTCAGGAGTGTATCTATTCCTTTTTCAAAGGATAAGCGACCTACAAACAAGGCATATCCACCTTCTCCATCACCCACTCCAGGATCGGGATAGATAAAATTGGGCTTAACTGACAGTTTGGATGGGGGTAAATTCCCTTGAATAAACTTATTGCGAGCAAACTCTGTGAGAGTAATGTAACGATCTACCATTTTTTCCCAGGTTTGCAAGGCTCGATGGACAAATTGCATTGTGCCTAAAACAGCACTACCTGTTTTACTACCCCGATAACAGCCGTGAATAATTCCAGGTAAAGGGAAAAATTTGCCTAAACAGTCTTCACAAGTTTGACCGTCACGAAAGAAAGTAGAATTGGCACAAAAGAGACGATAATTGTGCAGACTCTGGACAATAGGAACCCCTGCTTCTCGACAGGCGTAGTAAATTGATGGTGAAAACTGGGGAAAAAAGTTGTGTATATGTACTAAATCTGGTTGAAAATCCTTAATTTTGTCTCTAACTAATTTTTTTGATGACAAGGAATAGACGGAATTTACCGCAGCCTTTACTTTATCTATAGGGTTGATGATGTTATCGTTGTTAATTTCTAAGTAAGCAATGTCATGACCATTCGCCTCTAACAAAGCTTTCTCAGTCTGTACAACTACATCCTCCCCTCCAGGTCGCTGATAACGATTATGTAATAGCAGTATCTTCATACTTGATTGAGAAATGTTTTATATTTTTCAGCTAGTGTTTGAGCTTGAAAGTCCTTAGCCCTTTGCAAACCAGCTTCACGCAGTTGTTGAGCAAGTTTTGGATTAGTTAATATTTGAGCGATCGCATCAGTAATTTCTCGGGCTTGACCAGGTGGAGTTAATAATCCATATTTTCCGCCCTCAAGAATTGTGGATGAGGCAGAAGGACAATTAGTAGATACAACAGGACAGCCTAATGCTAGGGCTTCAACTAAAACACGACCAAATCCTTCATGGTCAGATGACAAGAGAAATACTTGTGATTTTGTAATATAGGGATAGGGATTTGCCATAAATCCCGGCATAAAAACGTATTTTCTTAACCCTAAATCTTGTACTTGTTGCTCTAACTGAGGGCGTAATTCTCCTTCTCCCAAAATTAATAAATTAGCATCTATTCCATAGGATTGACGTAAATTATATATGGCTTCAATTGCCAGATCGAAGCGTTTTGATTGGGTGAGGCGACCAATGGTTACTATTGTTGGTTTATTAAAGATATGATTATATTGGTCTTCAATGGGAAGTTTTCTCCCTTGAATAATTTTATCCAGTTCAAAAGGAGGATAAATAACTGATAGATTTTTCGCAGGAACTTTATAATATCGAGTTATATCTTCTGCTACTCCTTGGGATACACAACGGATATGAGATATCTGAGGATATATCCAACTAGCGAAAAAATGATGCAACCAATTGTTACTATCTTGTATCCATTTACTTAAATTAGCTTGGACATCAGCGACCAATTTCTTGCCATGTAAACGTGATAATAGCCAAGATATATATGTTGGAGTTAGTTCGGAGGTAGAAATAACAACATCAGCATTCCTAATTTCATCGTTGAGCTTAAAGAATGTTCTGAGATGATGTAAAATATTAATTCCATCCCAACCAAGGGAACGATTAGGAATAATTAATTCTCCAGGGTAATCATTAACAAAATGGTAATTTTTGGGAGGTCTCAGGAGTATGAGTTTCAGATTATATTCTTTAAGCTCTTTTGCCAGAGGAATTAAACTCCGTTCTGCTCCTCCCATGCCTTCAAATCTGCCGACAATTAAAACTTTCATGACCATGACAAACTAAATCCACATTATTTATTTTGCAAAAAATTGATAACTTCATTGAAAAACATTGCAACCATTTCTGGTTTATGTTGAGATATGAAATTTTTTGACTGATAACCTAGTTCTACACTTGTAAGCAATATCATGACTATTAGCCTCTAACAAAGCTTTATCAGTATGTACGACTAAATCTTCACCCCCGCGATCGCTGATAGGGATTATGTAATAGTAGTATCCTCATATTTGAGTAAGCAATGTTTTGTATTCTTGAGCTACTGTTTGAGCACTGAAGTCTTGTGCTCTTTGTAAACCAGCTTCACGAAGTTGTTGAGCAAGCTTTGGATTAGTTAATATTTGAGCGATCGCATCAGTTATTTTTCGCGCTTGACCGGGTGGAGTTAATAATCCATATTTTCCTCCCTCCAGAATTGTGGATGGCCCAGAAGGACAATCAGTAGATACCACCGGACAACCTAACGCTAGAGCTTCAACTACAACCCGACCAAATCCCTCATGGTCAGATGACAATAACAATACTTGTGATTTTGTAATATAGGGATAAGGATTTTCAACAAATCCAGGCATAAAGATATATTTTGTTAACTCTAAATCTTCTACTTGTTGCTCTAACTGAGGACGCAGTTCCCCTTCTCCCAAAATTAATAAATTAGCATCTATTCCATAGGATTTACGTAAATGAAATATGGCTTCAATTGCAATATCAAAGCGTTTTTGATGAGTGAGACGACCAACAGTCACTATAGTTGGCTTCTCAAATATATGATGATAGCGTTCTTCAACTGGAAGTTTTCCCCCTTGAATAATTTTATCCAACTCAAAAGCAGGATAAATAACCGATAAATTTTCCGCAGGAACTTTATAATATTGGGTGATAACTTCTGCTACTCCTTGAGATGCACAACGAATATGATATATCTGAGGATATATCCAACGAGATAAAAGATGATGAAACCAATGATTACTATCTTGTATCCATTGATTTAAATTACACTGCACATGAGCAAGTAACTTCTTTCGATGCCAACGTGATAAAAACCAAGAAATATATGTTGGAGTTAGTTCAGAAACAGAAATAATAATATCAGCCTTACTAATTTCATTATTGAGTTCTAAAATTGTTTTAATCTGATGTATAATTTTAATTTTTTCCCAACTAATCGAAAGATTAGGAATAATTAATTTTCCGGAATAGCTGTGACAAAAAATATCATTATTTGGAGGTTTAAGGAGCATGAGTGTCATATCATAATCATCATCTTTTAGCTCTTTAATAAGAGAAATTAAACTCCTTTCTGAACCTCCCATTCCTTGAAATCTTCCGATAATTAATAGCTTCATTATAAACTAAATTTAGATTGTTTTTTGTAAAAAATTGATAACTTCATTGAAAAACATTGCAGCGGTTTCTGGTGTATGTTGGGATATGAGTTTTTTTGACTGATTGCCCATTTCTATACATATACTTGGGTCATCTATGAATTTTTTCATTATCTTTGCTAAGTCTTCGGTTTTATCTGGATCGAAAATATAGCCATTTTGACCATGAATAACCATTTCCGATGCTCCTGCACATTTAGAGCAAAGGATAGGTTTTGCAAAAGTCATCGCTTCAAGAACTACCATACCCCATGTATCTTCTAGAGTGGGAAACACAAAAACGTCCACCATCTGAAAGTAATAACTCAAGATACTGTAATCCAACCATCCTAACCATTTAACACAGTTCTGCAATTCATGTTGCTGGGTAAATTCTTCCAGTTCATTCCGTTGGATGCCATCACCTATAATTAGAAGAGTATAATCACAATAATTTTGCTCTTTTAGAAGTACACAGGCTGACAAGAGTTGCTTAATACCTTTCCTGGAAATTACTTGACCAACAAAGAGAAAAGTTGGACGTTTTTGTGACTTTATTTCTATGGTATCAATATCCATTTTCTGGGCTGATAACGCTTTTATGTCTGGTACTTCATAAGGTTGATGAAAAACTAAATTTTGATCTGCTTTTAAGATATTTGTCAGATACAACTTTCCTTGATTAGTGTTAGTTATAAAAGCATCAGCAAAGCGAGTAATCATCCGTCGCCAAAAAATACGAAATTTTGAATTACAATCATCCACTGTTGGTGAACTGCCTTCATAAGCAATCACAACTTGCCAGCGACAGATAGGCTTCAATAAAACTGCCAAAAAACTCCACAGAGAAAATGCTATGGTGAAGACAACCTGCGGCTTAAACTGGAATAAATGACTTACAATCGCTGGAGATACCAAGTCAAAACCGGGATTATAGCCAAGTAATGATTGACTTGTTTCTAGTCTTTTAGTTCTACCAACTAGTTCAACCGTAAATTTATCTTCATATCCTTTGGTAAATCCAGGCCATTTTCCAGTATAGATAATTGTATGATTAAAAAGTTCAGTCAATTTAGAGAAAACAGGATGCCAATAATTCCCTAGTTCCATAGAAGGAAAAAGCCAAGCTACACGGGTATCATTTTTATTAACCATTCTCAATTACTCTTATAAATTAGTGAAATACTAATGAATCTTGGTCTTAACTCATTATTTGCACCATTCAAGGGCAAGAGCCAGAGGCTCTATATTCTAGTTACCAGGCTCAGCCTGGTAACTAGGGTCAAGGAGGCTCTGCCTCCTGTTCTCGGAATTGGTGCAAGTTGTTGGTTTTAAGAAACTGTTTTGGCTGATATTTGATGGCTTTTAAAATTTTTAAATACAGCTTTTAAGAACAATCTTGCATATGGAAGAAGCCAATATATCCGCCATAACCAACCCCCATGTCTATAAGCAAAGATTTTCCACTCTTGGATTGGTAAACATTTTGGTTGGTTAATCTCATACCAACGTTGACGTAGGGTTTTATTTGGTTGCTCCCAAACTTGTAGTCCCGAAAGATTCTCTTCGCAGGTTCCAATATATCCTGGTGCTACCCAAACCGAACAACCTTGTTGACAAGCTCGTAAACCGTAGTCTACATCTCCCGTACCGTGGGTAAAAGCTGTGTCTAGATTACCTACCCTCTTCACTACTTTTCGAGGAATTAGCACGCAATTCCCATTCATAGTTAAACAAGGTTTTGCTTCTTCACCAGGCTCTACAGGGTCAAATTTGAATGGATGCCATTTGTTTGTGCGGATCATACCTCCGTATGTAAATACACCAGTCTCTGGAGCTTGAGTAGAGCCAACTACAATTGGTCTATGGTAGTCCTGTTCGAGTAAGCTTGTGTAAGTAGTGAGTAAATTATTTAGGGCATTGGGGTAAAGAAGAGTATCATCATTGAGCCAAAGATAGTAATCGTAATCAGCCTTCATCGCTTCACCAAAGGCTAATCTCATTCCTCCATTCCAAAATAAGTTGCCATCCCCTGGGATTAATTTCACTGTGGGGTAAGAATCACTGATTGCTTCTCTGGTTCCGTCCGTACTACCATCATCAACTAAATATACTTGAAGTACTACATTTGTGGATAAATTCTGCTGAGATAAACTTGACAAACAAGAAAGTGTTTTTTCCCGTCGATTATGACAAGTTATAAGTACTGCAAGACGTAAGATATTTACCATAACTATATGAATTTCATTAATTATTGTATGATATATTAATTGCTATAATTAACTATGTTTGTAATTATTTATGATTTCATTGAAAAGATTTAAATATCGATTTGATTGAATTTCCAATGTAAATTCTTGCTCTACTTTTTGACGAGAATAGTAAGATAATTTTTCATGTCTCTCCAGATTTTCTAGTACCCAAGCAATTCCTGCTGCTAAATCTTCGATTTCATACGGTTTTGCCAAATAGCCGTTTATTTGATGGTCAACAATATCTGTTAACCCAGTAGCATTAAATGCAACTACTGGTGTTCCACAAGCTAATGATTCACTCGCTGTTTGTCCAAAAGCTTCTTGTAAGGATGGTACTATCATAACATCAGCAGCCGAATAAACTAATGACAGACAAAGATCATCTCTCAGGCGTTCTAGATAGTGTGTCTTGAATCCTAAATCTGGTGGGTTATCGGGTTGAGATGCACCGAAAATAACTATTTCTAACTTATCTTTCCAGCCAGATTTACTTAACTCTATCAGTGCTGGCTTTAATAGATGAAATCCTTTGTTTATATCATCAGTCGCATCCATTGCTCCAAATAAAATCAGTTGTTTATCTTCAGGTAAATCCAGTAATTCTCGAGCTGTAAATTGATTGATAGGTTTATATTTTCGAGTATCAAGTCCATGGGGAATTACCTCTATGCGTAAATTCTGAAACAGAGAACTGGAACTAGCAGATTGAGCTAACCACTTACTTGGTGAAATAATTGTTGGTTGCAAATTTCTCCAAGCTCTTAATTTGCGCCACCATACCCAATGGGATAAATCCCAGTTCTGCTTACTACCTAACCGGGGACACATACCGCATGAAACTTTGTAGCGGGAGCAATCCCAACTGCAGTGGCATCCACCAGTAAAAGCCCACATATCATGTAGAGTCCACACTACAGGAGCTTTCAATTTGCCAATTGTTTCTATCTGCATAAATCCTGCACTAATCCAGTGCAGATTGATAATATCTGGATTGATTTGAGCCACCCTAGAAGCAACTGTATCTGGTATCCAGTGAGAAGAAAACAGCATTCTTTCTCGATGGGGATAAAGCTTTTCTGGTAAGTAATCTAATGTCAGTTTTGCCTGTGCTATACCTTGAGATATTCTAGTCTTATGTGAAAGTACTGTTTTGTCGTCACTTAATTTCTCTTGTACTAGCACTTGCGAATTGACACCAATATCTTGTAATCCTTTGTGTAAACGATAGGCCGCACGGGCTGCACCACCATTTGTATCAGAAGTACTGAGGTGTAAAACTTTCATATCTCCACTTTTGCTCACCATTATTCAAAATCATCCTGTTATAAATTTCAGTATTTAAAGATAGCTTTCCTGTATATTTTTGTTGTACAGATGATATTGTGGTTTGATTATTTACTCGTAGTTGCAAGAGCTAATTTGAAATCTCTGTTTCTCCTAATTTTTTGCGATTCAATAATCATAGATAATAAGATTGATACATATATTAAAAAATCGATATTTGGATTTATTAGTGCAGATTCAGACAAATTAATAATTATGAAATATACCAGAAATTGCATCGGCCACAAGTCTACCCATGTTTGAGATCTAACAAGGACTCGTTTTAAAGCTTTGAATAAGAATTGCAGCAAAGTTATTGTAAAAATAGTAGCTCCAAATAGTCCTAACTCTAATAAAATTGTGATGAAGCCATTGTGAGCATCACCTGCCCACTTGAACTCTGCTTTGATATTTAAGGCCTCAGCACTATTCCAGAATCCAGAATATCCATAGCCAAGAAAAGGTCTATCTGCTATCTTTGTCATTAACTCTGACCACATTGGAGTACGCCCACTAAAGGTGAGTAAATTTTTGCCTTGAGTCGCTACTAGACTATATGCATTATCCAATAACCATATAGATGTGCCTATAATTAACATTAGTGCAATGTTAATCAAAATGACTTTTAAAACATGAGATTTATTTTGTTTGATCAACTTGTAGATAAATATCAGAGATATAAAAGCCACTAAAATGACAAGAGATGTTGTTGAATCTGCAAGGATGATCAGAATTGTTGATAATATGAATCCAGGCCATAGTATCCACCAATATTTATAATTATCGAGAGCAAGATTTAGAAAAATACCTGCACTTAAAGTCATCATTGCTCCCAATGAATTTTTATGCTCATATATACCACACCATTGACCCGACCATGTGTCTCCATAATGAATTCCATAGGAGGGTAAAAATAAACATAATATTGTAGATTCTACAGCTACTATTCCCATTACCCAAGCTAGCAACCACATTTGTTCTTGTATACTATGCTTCCAAGATAAGTACGCTCCAAACAAAAATGTCATTAATAGCCATCTCGAAGTAAACCAAGTTGCCTGTGGAGCTTCAGACCAAAAAATGGAGAAAAGTGTAAATCCGATCATCAAGAGAAGAATTATATTTTTCGTACTTATATATATGCATTTTTTCCAATTTCTAAAGATTAAAAAGAATAAGAGTAAATAATGAAGTGAATTAATGATAATTCCTACAAAAGAACCACCTAAGATTTCTACTGAGACCTCTCGGGGAGGTTTGATTTTAAAAACACCTACATAAATAGCCAATACTAAAATTGTAACTATTCTTTCTAGCTGATTAATAGACATATAAATATAAAATATCCTGACAAATCAATCTATATATCTGATTAATTTTCAATTCTTGGTATGAAAAAACTTTGTAATATTTTTCGAGGTGGTAAGGCAGTAAAAGCATAAGAAATTACAGTAGAAATTGCTGCACCAGTTTCAGCATAAGCAGGAATCAAAAATAGATTTAAAATAATATTAGTAATTGCCCCTATTAAAGTTCTGTACATCGAAAGGTGAGTCAAACCTTCGGCAATAAACCAGGGTGATATTGCAACTCCTATAAAAATAAAGAAAGAAGACCAGATGTGAATTGCTAAAACCGCCCCCGCAGCTGAGTAGCTTGCACCAAATAGCATTGTAATTATCGTCCCTGATAAAAATGTCATTGGCACTGTAATCATCACAGACAATATCATCATGGCAATCAGAAACTGTTTGAGGCGTTTATAGTAAAGCGATTCATGAGTTTCCTTAGCGGCAAAAATTGCGGGAGAAACTGAAGCAAGGATAGCCATTGGAATAAAATACCAGACCTCAGAAATACGGGTTGCAACTGAATAAATACCCACTGCTTTATTCCCGACCATTTGCCCCAACATGATTTGATCTATTTGCATATAAATGATAATGCCCAAATTAGAAAGAATCATGAACTTACTTTGCTTTAACAGAGTTTTAGCTAATGGAAAACTCCAACGCCATAACCAAAAGGAGAAGCCTTTAATCTTGTAAGCGATCGCTAAACCGATTCCAAAAAAACCGATTTCTGCCAATGTTGTCCAAGCAAAAGCAATTAATGGTGCTTGCATCTGAATTAAAGCAACCTTGACCAAAGCAATGATTAAAAAGGCTACATTTCTAGCAACAACAGTGTACTTTGACTGCACTTGAGACTCAAACCAAAGATCAATGGTGTCAACAGCTTCAAAAATTCCTGCTGTTGCTAAAATTACTACTATCGTGACTGTCAGAATGTCGTCCTGACGTAACAATAATATACAGATAGTTGCTAATAACAGAGAGCTAAAGCCACCTAATATTTTCAGCCAGAAAGTTGTTCCTAATATCTTCTCTCTGTTAGATGAGTCCCGTACAAGCTCGCGGATGACAATGTTATCTACTCCGAGGGTAGTAAGTGGGCTGAACAAGGCTACAAAAGCAATGGCATAGTTAAAAAGACCATATTGCTGTACTCCTAGGTAACGAGCAACCCATACTCCCACAAAAAGACTAATTCCCATGCGAAGAATACGGTCAAAAAACAGCCAACTTACATTGGCAATAATTGCACGTAGTTTTGGGTGAAATGTGAAAGGTAATAACTTCTGAATTTTGAATTGACTTCCCATAAATGGATTTCAATAATTAGAGTCTGTAAGTATCGTCTATAGGAATTAGGACTTACGCAACTGGCATATTTTTTTGTAGGGTGCGTGACAGCACGAAAATATTTGAACCTAGCAATAAGACTTATAACGTCACGCACCAACCGCTGATTGTGACAATTGCGTAAGTCCTGGGAAGATAGTTTGATTTATGAAATCATTTGTGACGATAGGGAACAGGGAATAGGCAATAGGGAACAGAAAATGTACTGAGATTTTTTCAAGACTTAATACTGAATTTCATCGCTTTAGGAAAACCTTTCAATTCTTGTTTAATTTTCCTCATTTTTTTGAGTCCAGGAAGATAAGTTAGCTGTTTCCTCAGTAATTGATTAATAGAATTGGTTAAACCTCCTATTTCTGTAATCATCCGTGAGTGTGTAGCATAATCCCACTTGTAAGTTTCTCCTCCAATTAAGAAATCAAACTCTTTATGTCCTTCCCGATAGCTAGTTTCCATAGTGAAATGCATGAGTAAACGACCCGGAGCATAAGTATTATATTGGGGATCGTATGCTGCAATCCATGAGTAAAAACGACCCTCCCAGACAGCCCCGAGGTCCACAGCTAAGAATTTATCGCCGACTGAAAGACTTGCAACTACTAGCAAACCACTATTCATCAGTTCTTGAAAAAGGCGGACATTTGTCATGTCGGCAAACAACTCTTGAGCTTCACTGAACTGTGCAGATTTCAATTTCATGCAGAAGTCCAATGCTTCCGCTCTGGTATCTTGCCATACAAACTTTACAGACCCTACATCTTTTTCTAACTTGCGTTTCCGGCGCTGGGAATCACGATAGAGTTTGGAGTTATTGGATTTTAGATGAGCGAGAAATGCCTCCCAAGAAGGAAAGCTAGTCCAGTCGATCAAAGGAGCAGCTTCGTAAGGCACAAATAAATTGCGATCAAACCACTCTTTGGCTGTAACTACACCATGACATACTCCGGCAATGTAAGGCACTGTTTTATTAGTGGTTTTTGCCTCTGCAGCTGGGACAGGCTCAAAAAAATCAATAAATTGCCAGTCGGTAATCGGTTTTCCATCTGGGAATGTAGGTAATCGCCATATCTGACTTTGGAGTACAAAGTCTTCTAGATGAAGTTCTACTTCTGGAAAATATGCTTTGTTAAAGGCTTCAAGGAATGGAGTAGAAGAATAAATATTCATAAGACTTTAGTATTTATACATTTGTATAAGACCTCGTCCTTAAGGACGGGGTTAAAATAAAGAAGCTTGTTTCGTCACAGGAGAATTCTGCAATAGATCGCCGGATTCTACTGATTCATGAAAGTGATATAAATAACTGTTTGGTTCTCGTTTTCTACTTACATCATTTACTACCATGCCTAATACATTCTGACTAGACTGACTCAACAAATCTTTGGTGCTATTTGCACTATTCCAGTCAACCACTCCAGGACGAACTACTAATAAGATGCCATCAGTTAGTCGCCCAAGGGTAGTTGCATCTGCGGTTCCGAGGATAGAATTAGTGTCAAAAATCACTAAGTCATAATCTTGAACAAAACCTTGAACTAATTCAGCCATCCGTTGAGAATTGAGCAGTGAGAGTGGATTGGGTGGTAAAGTTCCAGATGGAAGAACAAATAGGTTCTGCATCACCTGTTCTATCGGAATATCAATGCTTACTTGATTAGTAATTACATTACTTAGACCAACCACATTCTTGAGCGAAAGTCCCCAAATATGATGCTGGGTTGGATGACGCATATTAGCATCTACTAGTAATACCTTACGCCCCATTTGAGCCATTGCCACAGCTAAATTAGCAGCCACAAAAGACTTTCCTTCTTTGGGCACCGAACTTGTCACAACAATGCTTTTTAGCTGCTTATCGGAAAGAAAATTTAAGTTTGCTTGTAGTATTTGGTATGCGTCACCAACAGGGAACTGTGGTATGTCTGTGCCAATCAATTTGGGAATCTGTTCCTGTTGCTCTGCCTTTCCCAGAAAACTCCTTTTACGATGCTCGCTGATTGAAGGAATAATGCCCAGTAGGGTATATTGGAATAGTTCTTTGGCTTCCTTAACTGTTTTCAGGGATTGGTCAATTAAATCTAATGCTAAGGCCGCAATTATACCTAGCAGAATCCCAAAAATTACTCCACCCCCAATAATCAGTTTCTTGCGTGAAGCGGCGGGTTTCTCCGGTATAAAAGCAGGAGATATGACCCGCACATTACCAATATTTTGGTTTTCGGCTAACTGCACTTCTTGCAGTTTCTTTAATAGTGATTCATAAGTTACTTGAGATGCTTGCAGTTTCCGCTCTAGTTGTCTTTGAGTTTCCTCTAGCTTGGGTAACTGTTTTGCTCTTTCTTTATAAGCAACCAAGTTTTGAGATAGTTTACTAATTTTTCTCTCTAAAGCGAAATGCTCTGTCTCTGTGCGTGCAAATTCTTCAAGTAGACGCTGTCGCAGCTGTCCAATCTGGGAATTTTTGGCAGTAATCGGCTGATTGTTGCCAATTACCTGCTTTGTCTGCTCTTGTAGCAAACTATTGAGAGTCGCAACTTTCTCTTTCAAGTTTACGACTGTAGGATGGGCATCTTGAAAACGGGTAAGTGCAATCTTAAGCTCGGTTCGTGCTGATTGAATTTGAGTCAGCAACTGCTGAATTCCCGGTTTTTGACTTAATGAAGCAAAAGCTACTGTTTGTTGGGAATCAATACTTGCTTGATTCTGTAACTTTTGCAACTTGGCAGTTACAGAAGCTAGTTGGGCTTGATTTTGAGAAATCTGTTCTTCTAAACTAGCGATCGCTTTTACACCAGCAATTTCCTCTTCTTGTAGAGAAATAATTTTATTATCCTCTTTGAATTTACGCAGATTTAACTCAGCTTGTCTTACAGATGCCTCTGTTTTAGGTAGTTGTTCTAAGATAAACTTGCGAGCTGAGGCTGCTTCTCCTCGATTGGCTTGCATATTTTGTTGAATGTAAATTTCGATCAATTTATTCACAATTTTTGCAGCCTGTACGGGGTCTTTATCGGTATAAGAAATTTGCAAGACATCCGTACCTTTAGCACCTGTTGCATTCAGATTATCGGTTAATGCTTGAACTGGAAGAAGTTTGCCTTTTTTATCTTTGAGTTGAAGATCTGCAATGGTTTTTTCAATAGCTGGACGTGATAGAACTATTTGTGCTTGGGTATCTAGGGGGTTAGCTTGAAAAGTTAAAGGCTCTATCTTCCCTAATGATTCTCCTAATCCTGTGAGTGATGAAGTACGATTAGTCTTTATCAGCAGGTTTGCTTCCGTCTTATAAGTAGGTTTTAAGGAAAACGCGAATAAGGATGTCAGGGTAATAACCATCCCAAATACGCTGAACCCAGCTACTTGATGTCGTTGGAGGATAAGCCAGTATTTGTAAAAATTTATCTCTTCGATATTTTCTCTAGATTCGTTCATGGTCAATACTCAGATTACTCATACGTAACTGGACACAGCTTTTCATCTCCAATGCCAAAGATTGAATAATTTTTGATTATCACAATACAACAGATGATGAATATCTACCTGATTCAGAAAAACATTAAATATCTACTCTACCAATTTATAAATCATCTATTTTTATGCATTATTTAGTATATAAATTTTGGCTAATTTATATTTGCCAGATTATTGTTGTTTGATCAAATTCAATTATTTCGCAGTCAGAATTAGAAACCATAACTGTAATTTAATCAAATTTTATTATTCCTGATTTTATATCTGATATTTATTCAATACATTTAGACTTATCCACTCGTTACGTTGACGTAGTCTGTGTCGGAGGGACTTGAAGTCAGATGTTTGGGATTACTTCCTTACATCGCAATGATTATAATTACTTTGTTCCTACGTAAGTCCTGAAATTATCATTACCCAAATTCACTCAAGTTTTATTCTGTTTGTGAATTAATAATATGATGTCCGGCAAATTACCCATAATATGTCATTGCGAGTGGAACGAAGTGAAACGACGCAATCCCAGAGTCTTTGAGATTGCTTCCCTTCGATCGCAATGACGGTTATTTAAACGGACATCATATAACACCCTTAAAAGATAACTCATATTTTTTATGCCCCATATATCAATACAATTTACAATTTACTATTTTTTTTGATTTTATCGTTGAATGTTTATTTTGTTATATTTTATTAATTAAGTTGTCAGCAGACAATATCCATTCAGAGCAAAACTAGTATTTCTTTAATGAAATGTGTAAAATATTTGTCAAAATTGCCCTCGTTTAAATTAATTATGAAGCCATTTTATTGAAGATAATGATGTTTTTACTTGTATAAATATAAAACATTTATCTGAGTTGATCAACGCATTTAACACAAATTTTATCTAAAATTTACTGAAGAAAGGCAGAGTACAGAGGGCAGGATGGAGAAGGAAAGAGATCTATAGCACTTTTCACTTGGATGGAATACAGTCAGAACCTCAACCGGGCTAAAGTCACCCCCCTCTATTAAAGAGAGGGGAAGGGGTGAGGTAAAATTTGTGTACTTCACTCAACTGAAAACGCTATAATTGTTGTCGCCAAGCAAGTCCTGTGTGCTTTGTCCCGATGCAATATGTGAATAAATCCTGTCTGCCTTCAGCAAAGCTACCATTCTTCAAGGAATCTTTGAAATAAATTACGAATTTATATGCATACAATCTAAAATGTGATATTAACAATCATGATGGAGTTCAATGACTGAATTAAATATAGCGATCGCAATTATCCTCACAATATCAGCATGATGAAAATAGGTATTGCCCTCATCCCCAATCAGGAAATGATTGCATCAATTATTCAGCTCCAGCAAAAAGTAGCTGATTGCTGTATATTACATCCACAGTTGGGTACTGATATTAATCTTCCTCACATTACCCTGCTGCAAGGAAGGTTTGCAGAATCGGTTGATTTAATTGAGGTAGTTTCTGATACTCATCAATATTTTTTAGAAGGGAATTACTCTTTAGAAGTGAGATTGCAGGGAATAAAATATGTGCCGTTAGGTTGGTACTTTTTGCAACCTCATAATAACCCTCTATTTGCAGATACACACCAATTTGTGTTTGAACGTTTAAAAGATTGTATGGTAGTGACAGATGAGGATAAACAAAAGGATATATCCCGTTCAACTTTACTAGAACAATCTAATTATCTTAACTATGGCTATAGGTTTATTGGTCAAGCATTTGAGCCTCATATTACCCTGGGAAGAACTGTAAACAATTTGCCATGTAACCATGAAGAGCAATTACGTTTAATATTTGAATCATCGAAACAAGATTACCAAGGTACTATTCAACGCATAACAGTCTATAAAATGGGTATTAATGGTAGTCATGCAGAGACTTTATATGAAATGAATAAATGAGTTTATCTCAGTAATTACTCATTGTTACACTACTGAGTACCCCGAATGTGTAATTTATGGTTTAAGGTGCAGGTTATCATGTTCTATTCATCTGGGTTGCCAACAAATGAAATATTTATGTATTTGAAGTTTAAGTAATACAGGTTGTGTTTTGATTAGCAATAGGTTAATTTATAGTTAAGTTTATTAGACAGCCCCAGGGAAATTACTAAATATACGGGGATACTGCAATAGCCACAAATTTAATAAAAGTTAGCCTGATTATGCCTCAGATAATATGCATTAGCTTACCCTCTCAGGTTCAGGTAAACATAGTTTTGGCTAATGCACATTAAGTTTAATTTATAGTAATTAATTAATCTAAAAATTAGATATACAAATGCTAATTCAATTTAGAAATCGCTGGTTAATATTCGTCAAAATATATACACCAATACTACTTTTTCTGTTGTTAGTTATATTTTTGAATTTTGTAACAGGTATTCCTATAAGTAAATTCACCAGAGATCCAGCAGCGATCGCGGACATTAATCCTTTCTTTGGTTTGGTGTCTAATATAGGCATATTATTGTGGTGTGGGACGGTATCTATCTGTTTTTTTAGTTCCACAATTATCAGAAAATATAACCAGCATATTGACCTTTATAAAGTCAGGGATTTTTCTAATTTTTTGATGATTGCTGGGTTCATAACTTTAATTCTTTTACTGGATGATCTATTTCTTTTTCATGAACTAGTTTTTCCAATTTTTCTGAAGATTCCCGGAAAATTCTTGTATGCCAGTTATGCCATCATAATTTCATGGTATTTTTTCAGATTTAGAAACATCATCATTAAGACAGAATGGACTTTTCTCTTTTTAAGTTTATTGTGCTTTGGAACCTCAATCATAATTGATGCCTTAAGAGATATCTTAGACATCAGTATTTATCAAGCACACCTGTTTGAAGATGGGTTTAAACTACTTGGTATTTTTAGTTGGTTAAGTTACTTTGTCAAGGTTAGTTTCAAGGTTTTATTTCGCTACGCTCTAGAAGGAGGGAAGGAGTGAAGGAGTGAAGGAGGGAAGGAGTGAAGGAGGGAAGGAGGGAAGGAGGGAAGGAGTGAAGGAGGGAAGGAGTGAAGGAGGGAAGGAGTGAAGGAGGGAAGGAGTGAGGGAATTATTTTCATGGCTTGGTTGTGGGATTTTCCCGTGGGGGACTAGCTTGAAAATA